>Ga0209013_10002060_pt1 | contig 18404 bp, 14 predicted proteins | sample Cruoilmetagenom2_FD_187291 | JGI IMG/M metagenome (GOLD analysis project Ga0209013, IMG submission 187291) | Oil polluted marine microbial communities from Coal Oil Point, Santa Barbara, California, USA - Sample 2 (SPAdes) (version 2) | ecosystem: Environmental > Aquatic > Marine > Oil seeps ...
CTTCATGTGTTCCAAAGGATTTGCTGAGATGTTGTATATCAATAACTGTTTCCATATAATCTCCTTCTTCTTTGTTTATTTCTCTAATGTAACTTGTGACTTTTCATTCATGTGATCAATCATACTGTAATTATCCGGTCCATCCAGTTTTCTTTCAATGTACAGTAGGATTCTTGTGACGATAAACGTCATGATGAAGTACAAAACGCACGCGATAAAGAATGATTCAAAGTATCTGTAGTTATTCCCAGCCATTGATTTTGTTTGGAAAAACAGTTCCGTTACTCCAATTACATTCAGTACCGAAGTATCTTTTATATTGATGACAAATTGATTGCCAGTTGCCGGTAAAATATTACGGACAACTTGTGGTAACACAATATCCTTCATCGTTTGAAAGTGATTCATGCCGATTGCCTGGGCTGCTTCAAATTGTCCTTTATCCACTGAGACAATTCCTCCGCGGACGATTTCCGCCATGTACGCGCCTGTATTGATCGAGACGATGAAGACAGCAGCGAATAATCGGTCCATATCAATATCGAATGCCAAAGCAGAGCCATAATAGATGACCATTGCCTGTACAATCATAGGTGTGCCGCGGAAAAACTCTATATACACAGAAAGAACAGCGTTTATGACTTTAAGGAAAACTCTTTTGATTCCCCGTTCATGCACTGGGATTGTTTTAATTAGCCCTATCAACAGCCCGATGATGGCACCCACAATGGTCCCAACCATAGAAATTAATAGAGTCATACCTGCCCCTCGAATAAACATTGGCCAGTTGTTTGTAAAAATTGTTATAACCCATTCGAAACTCATCTTTATCCCCCTCAGAAAAACACATCTTACACCTACAATGGTGCAAGATGTTGTCTTTTCTTCTACCGATATCCTTAAACTTCCACTTTTATCCGTGCAAAAATATAAAACCGACTGCATATGATGCAGCCGGAATCACCTTAACATTATTGTGCAGCTGGTTGATTCTTAATAGCAGTATCCATAATTTCTTGGCGTTCTTCATCTGAAATCTCTGCCAATGCCTCATTGATTTGATCCTTTAAGTCACTGTCTTTTTTAAGTCCAACCGCTGTTGTCGTGTCATCTTCAGAAGTTTCAAACCCATCAGTAAACTCTATCATTGCAAAATTTTCGTTTGCCGCTGAAGCACTGATTCCTTCTGGACGTTCTGACACATACCCATCGATCATGCCTGATTCAAGAGCTACTCTCATTGCCGGGAAGTTATCCATTGCTGTTTCCTGAACAACGCCTTCCATTTGCTCGATTACGGAATAGTGGAATGTGTTTAATTGAGCAGTTACTTTAGCTCCCTTGAAATCGTGGATGGAAGTTGCGCCTTCAAAGTCTCCACCTTTTTGGACTACCATCACTAGTTCGGATGTATAGTAGTTGTCCGAGAAGTCGATTGTCTCTTTACGTTCTGCAGTCGGTGACATACCCGCAATGATTGCATCGATTTTCCCTGAAATTAATGCAGGTACAAGTCCATCCCATTCCGTTTTTACGATTACTAACTCTTTCCCTAGTTTATCGGCCACTTTTTTCGCGATTTCAACGTCATATCCACCTGCATACTCGGCATTTCCGTCAATTTTCACACCGCCATTGGAGTCATCCATTTGTGTCCAGTTGAATGGTGCATATCCAGCTTCAAGCCCTACTTTAAATGTGTCTTTTTCTTCTGATGACGCAGTTTCTTCTGAACCGCTTGACCCGCATCCAGCCATCAATAGCATGGTTGTCAGGAACATGGTGATAAAAATCAGTGATTTTTTTCTCATAAGTATTCTCCCCTTATATATCTATTTATTAGTGTCTGAATAAACCCAAAAGGGCAACCCGCACAAAAAAAGACCTGAGATAAACTCAGGTCGCAATATGTATAGTTGCCCTAAATCCTCTTCTTTTCCCAAATGAGATAGCTCACCTCAATAAACCGGGAAGTTTATTGAGACAGTCCTGCAGTTCTTAACTACAGACCCAGCAAATAATAGAGAGAACTAGTATTCACTTCGGCGATATTTCCTTCTCCTTGGTATCAAAGCTTCTCAAACTCCTCCAAAGACTGTTAAATATCGCGCCTCTACCTCACCGCAAAGTGAGGTCGTATTCAATTATGTTTCATAGTTTATTATAGTTTTCTCATTCTGTCAATATCTCAAATTATTATTATATGTATTTATAACTTTCTTATTATAACTTGTTATTTTGTCATTAATCAGGATTTCCCCTTTATTATTAATAGGAAGATGGAATCATTGGCTCTTAATTTTTTAGTTTAATATTCTGAAGTTATTCACTGGGAAAAGGAGATACGATTGTTTCATTTTTTTGCCGTTGAAACCTATGTAAAAGTATACCGTTAGAACCCATCAATCTTTCATTAACACAGCAGAAACATGAGTTGTATGGAAGGGTCGATTCACGACTTTCCAATTAAAATAAGAAGAAGGAAGTTATGTATTGAAACATAATTCCTTCTCCTTAAATTATCCTACTATACTTATTTGTTCATAATTGATAAGAAGTCTCCGAGTAGATCCTCTGGCTCTTCTTCTTCCACATCTTCCACTGAATCTTCCATAGTAGAGGCATGTTCTTGTCTTGCCTTGTCCCAATCAAAGTTCATCAAGTCATCTTCTAGATCGTTATCAAAGAATACCTCTTGATTTTCCTCAATTTCAGTTGGGGTGTCAGATTCAAAACCCGCTGACATTAATTCCTCTTCTATCTTTTCGGTCTGATCGTCTTGTAAGTAAAGTGCCTGATCAATATCCAAAGCATTGCTATTAAGGGATGCTAAAACGGACATCGCTCGAACCGGATCCGCTAGCAATTGATAGACAATGCTTCCTAACAACGCTTCTGAATGTGAATGTTTGAGCCAATTACGCTGTTCCTTGCTTAATTGTTTTGGAAGAGGAATCGTTATGGTTTCTCTTTCCTTGGATAAGGAATTGCTAATGCCGTCTAAAACAATCTCTGCAATTTTGCTGGAAAAATTTCTTCTCTCAGTTTCCTTCAACTTTTGCATTTGCTTTATGATGTGCTCAGGAGTGTTAGCGGGAAGTCGAAATGTTATCGCCTGTCCACGCTGAATGGACGTCCCCTTTTGTACCATGAAATCACCTTATATTTCCACTTATTGTTTAACTACTTCTTTATTTTTTACTTCTTTGTTATTCTTTCTAACAAAATCAGAAATTAATTTGTAATATGCGTTTGCCATCATCCAAATGCTTTCTTTTTCGTCTTCAAAGAATTCAATATTGTAACCATTCAAACTGTTATTTAACGTTTTGATGTATTCCTTCAAGACGATCGATCCACCGCCTACAAAATAGCAGATTTCTGTTTGAGAATTTTTTTGCCAAACATTACGTAAATGACGGTATTCTTTCTTAGCTAAATCTAATAGAATTCGATCAGTAATATCGTGTACACTTGTGCGACTACCTTTCACCATAATATGATTGCGATCATTTTTTCTAGTGATGATATCCACGACATCTCTACGGCTATCTAATTCCACGCCATGTTTCATTCTAATTTCTTCTCTAATCGACTCCAACGCTTCCGATACGCCAAGATTGAATCCCTGAGCCTTATCATCGTCCACGTTACGATTTTTGATGACCGCTACATCCGTTGAAAGCCCGCCAATATCCTGAATGAGGATACTTTTGTCAATCAAATCTCTATTAATAACATTTAAATTATTGTCCATGACCAAGTTAATATAGGCTGCAAACCCCTCAGGATAAATTTTTACTTGATCAAATTTAATATTCACCTTTAACCCTTGATATTTAGGAGTTACTAAAAATTCAATTTGATGAACTGATCCTAGTAGCTGTGAGCGGTAACCTACATCTTTTCCTTCTTTCACTTCGCGAAGGGGTAGACCCGTACCAAGCGTATAATTAGCATCAATTACATTGCTATTTCTTTTAAAGATCTGGGAATTTTCTTCTCTCACAGCGTCCAATGCCAATGTAGTAAATAGCATGACTAGTGTTTGATCTTCCTCAGATTTGTTACTGCCAGGATCCAATTCACTTGCATTATCGCTTTTGGTCGCTAAACTACCAACACGGTAAATGACATTATTATCCTTTAAGGCAGGAGAATGAACTCTAATATGAATTCCTTCAATTGGATTTTTATCATTCAAGTCTTCTATCCCGATGACAGGTCTGTCTTCAGTTGCCCTTGCCACAACATTGGGTATATTTAACTCATAATCAAGCTTCCCAAATAATGCCTTAATAGAGTCATTTCCTACATCAATTGCACAAATTCTAGAATTACTCATCAAATCATTCCTCCCAATTATATGTTTCTTTTCCAGCTTAATTTAAGACTATACCAGTGGGATAACGGCGTCAATCCATCTATAGTGGCACTCATCAAATAAACATTTTACCTATCTCTGTATACAACGAAACAATTCTGTATACATGCGACCACAATGGCATGCGTACCGTTTTGTACACATGCACACATTTTTGTTTACAATTAGTTTACATTTTGTATACATGTACACATTTTGAAAACCTTAATATTATTTTTAATAGTCAAACTCTTATAACCTAAGAAATATGTCCGATTTTAGCGAAATTGATGGAAATTCCTGTTTTTATTCTTCCATGTAAAAATCATCCTCAATAATCTGAACAAGTAGCGGGGTAATTTTTTATACTTCTATTTAGACATTACTTATTCATGTTCATACGAGCTGCTGTCATACTCCTATCAAATTATTTTCCATTCACATAATACAAATAATTGATTCCCTTTTAATTCTGCTGTATGAGTTCCAATCATTATTTTCATCAGACGATTCGCCATGGATAATCTGTTGATTCAACTACCTTCAATTCGAAAAAATCATCCAAAAGAATTTTCAGTCTTAGGGCCCCTCTTTTAATGGGTGCGATATACTCTATCCGTTTCTCTGTCGTCAATTCTCCAGTCTCCAAAAACTGTGTATAACGGATTGTCGAGGTCTTCAGTTTTCATATATAATGTAAAATATTGTCGAACGCTTGCTTCAACTCGTTTTTAACACGCACTTGCTTTGACTAATGAAATTTCGGAAGATTGGTTGTTCACACTGGAAGTTACAAACTATGTAATTTAGCAGACGATTGGGAAACTTATCAAAAATTGATATTGGACCACCCTGAAGTTTTATTATATATCAACGAAAAAAGCCAATGGAATCACCCCCGTTGGCCTTTTTGCTTTATTTCGTTGCATTGTTTTTATTTGCCCCTGGAATTAAACTTAAGAGTATAAATAGAGGTGAATGGAATGTACAAGACAATTGGGATACTCGCACATGTAGATGCCGGGAAAACGACCTTTTCCGAGCAGCTACTTTACCATACAAAGAGCATTCGACAACGAGGTCGTGTCGACCATCAAGACACCTTTCTCGATAACCATACGATTGAAAAAGAAAGAGGCATTACCGTTTTTGCAGAACAAGGGATCATTTCTTACAACGATTCCACTTATACGCTAATCGATACTCCTGGTCACGTCGACTTTTCTCCTGAAATGGAACGCGCCATTCAAGTAATGGACTATGCCGTCATTCTTGTTAGTGCCGTCGATGGACTGGAAGGTCATACAGAAACAGTTTGGCAGCTACTGAGAAAGCATCAGGTCCCTACCTTTTTCTTTATCAATAAAACCGATCGAGAAGGCGCGGATATTAAAGAAGTCTTACGTGAGATTCAAATCAATTTGTCGGAAGATACATGCGACATTACGGCTACGTTTAAAGGTGGCGTCATGCAGGAAGAGCTCATCGAATATATTGCCGAACGTGATGAGACACTGCTTGAGGTTTACATGGAGTCAGGATATGACCAGGAACTATGGCTTCAGGCTTTTAAAACCATGATTCGACAAAATAAAATCTTCCCTAGTGGCAGTGGCTCTGCTCTAAAAGACATCGGTGTCATCGAGTTTTTTGAACATCTAGACCAGTTAACCGAAACCACCTATTGTAACGACGACGATTTTGGTGCACAAGTCTTTAAGATTCGACATGATGAAAACGGTCAAAGGGTGACATTTCTAAAATGCTTATCCGGAGTGTTAAAGGTTCGTAATGAAATTAATGAAGAAAAAGTGACGCAAATACGACTTTATAACGGGAGTAAATATACATCTGTCGAACGTGCTCAAGCTGGTGAAATTTTCGGCGTTATCGGACTGACGCAAGCTGCAATTGGGGATGGGCTAGGAACTTTCAACGAAACCGCCTCTTTTGATATGGTTCCTACTTTAAAAACCAAGGTTATTTTCGATTCATCGATTCCCGTAAAAGATATGTTGCGTAGCTTTCGTTTACTCGATGCCGAGGATCCTTCTTTACGTGTGGTTTGGGACGAACATTTCCAAGAGATTCATGTCCATGTGATGGGGGTCATTCAGCTAGAAGTGCTTGAACAGATTGTCAGAGAACGATTCCAGTATAATATTTCCTTCGGTGACCCCAACATTCTCTATAAGGAAACGATTGAAACCCCTGTCATTGGTTACGGACATTTTGAACCATTGAAGCATTATGCAGAGGTACATTTGAAAATAGAGCCTGCTGAGCGTAATAGCGGCATTTCTTTTGAAAACATCTGTCATGCCAATGATTTGTCCACTGGAAACCAACAATTGATTCGCCAGCATGTATTTGAGCGAAGCCATCATGGGTTGTTAACTGGCTCCGCATTGACCGATGTGAAAATCACTCTGCTGACAGGAAGAGGCCATAATGAACATACGTCGGGCGGGGACTTCAGGGAAGCGACTTACCGTGCGCTTCGGCAAGGTCTGGAAAAAGCGAAAAACATCCTTCTGGAACCATATTACGACTTCACAATTAAGGTTGAACAGCATCATATTGGACGTGTCTTATCCGACATCCAGCAGGCCCACGGAACTTTCGAAGCTCCTGAGACAATTGGTGACAAAATGGTGATTAGAGGGTCTGTGCCCGTTGCAAGTTTCATGAATTACAGCACTACTTTTGCTTCTTTTACAAATGGTAAGGGGTCTCTGAGCCTTCAATTTAGAGGGTATGGTCACTGTCATAATGCAGAGGAAGTCATCGAGAAAACCCGTTACAACAAAGAGGCGGATCCTGCATATACTTCCACTTCAATCTTTTGTGCCAAAGGAAAAGGATATGCTGTTCCGTGGGAAGAAGCTGAAGCGGCCATGCATTGCTTATAGATATTTTTTTATTTTTTAAAGAACCATTTACTTTCCGGTCTGTCATGCGGGGTTAAATTCATAATGAAGTACCCAACAATCAGGATTAAAATGACAAACGAATATAGCAATGTATCCATAGGGTTATTGTGTTCAACAATAATCAGTCTTGTCATAGCGGTAATGCCAACGTAAATAAAGTAACGTATAGGGAAATGATAGTCTTCCTTGAAGTATTTAACAATCATAGTTATAAACTCAAAATATAGAAAGAAGATTAGGATACTCTCAAGAAATAATTTGTAGTCGATTGCCTTTCTTTCTATAATGATTTGACTGAAAACCACTAATTCTTTAAGTAGTAAAAAGGACAGGATAACCGCAAGGAAAACGAGAGAAAAATTCAAAAGTATTTGGAGCATCTTTGGGATGAAGGTTAATAAATACGTGTAATTCTTTTTTATCTTAAACATGCACTCCTCCTCCTCTAATGGTTTGCTCTAAAAAAGGGCATGTTTAACAATACTCATTTAAACTCATTTTTATCCATGAAAACACCATGTCTTTTACAATTAATTGAAGAAAAGGCTTACATTTTCCCTTCCTGAGCTCGAATACCAAAAACCCACACTCTGCATAAGAGTGTGGGTTTTTGGTATTCAATTATTCATTTCCCTTTATCATCCAAGCCGAAAAATCAAGAAGCGTTCATTATCATTTTGTTCATATAATCCAGGTATCTTCACTTCTTTTAGGAGTTCGAAGGCGGTACTTGTTTCAAGGTACTGGATATAATCAGCAGTTGGATAGTAAAGAACGATATCAACGATACGTTGCTGCTTTTCTACTGATTGCAAAATGTTTCCGACAACATTCATGAAAATTTGGATGGAGAATGGATTAAAGAAATAAAAATGGGTTTGTTCTGGTGAAATTTCATACTCCTCGGCTAAGCAGCACTCAAATTGGATGGAGCCATTTATGTATTTTGCTTTTTTGTTGTAACTTTCCAGGTTTTGAAGCGCATCCATATACAATGATCCACTCATTTCAATCCCTGTGGCGTGCACTTGGAAATGATAATGGACATAAAATGCTAGCCTGCCTTTGCCGCAACCAAAGTCTACAATGTCATCCTTTTTATTAAGTATATAATCCTTAAAAAGCGAATCTAATGCGTCATATGGGGTTGCCTCATAACGATTATAATGGACGGATTGATTCAAACCCTGCAGCGTACCTACCGTTTTAATTCGAAGCATTCGATCATAGTCTTTTTCATTCATGACAACACCTCCGATATTTACTTTTCTAGATTACCATGAAAGTGGTGAAAACATTTCGAATGGACACCCCTCATTGTTTCTGTTAAATTTATATAGTTACCTAGAGTAACAATTACCTTTGGTAACTATATAATAAGGAGTGGTTATCATCACTACGTATCGAACGTTTTTTCATCAATTCATTCTGTTATACAGACCTTTTGAGCATCATCTCAATATACAGCTTGGCAAGCATCATTTGCACAGAGCGCAATGGTCGACTTTATATTACTTATTCAACACTGGTTCAGCAACACTCGTGGAGCTTTCTAATTATCAAAGCGTGGAAAAACCCACCGTTACCCGGACGATTAACCGCTTGGAAGAGCTAGGTTATGTAGAGCATCTTCCCGGCAAAGACAAACGGGAAAAAAGAATGCAATTAACCGAACTTGGGAGAAACATATACATGGAAGTTCGTATGACGATTGATCAATTTGAACAGGACATCTTAAAGGGAATCTCTGAAGAAGAACAGCTTAAAACCATTCGCATTATGGAAGAAATACAAAAAAATCTCAAAGAGTAAGGAGACATACTGTTGAATCAGCCAAAAGTTAAATTATGGACGAAGAACTTTATTATTGTTTCCTCTGTCAATTTCTTATTAACGTTGATCTTTTACTTATTAATGGTAACCATCGCTGTCTATGCCGTGAAAGAGTTTGATGCTTCTACAAGTGAAGCTGGACTGATAACTGGTATATTTATCGTCGGGACTTTATTTGGACGTCTATATATAGGGCGTGTCATAGATACTATTGGCCGTAAGAGAACTTTGATTATCGGCTTAATATTTTTCACCTTGACGACACTTTTGTATTTTTTGAATCTTGGCCTTCCTTTCCTGTTACTTAACCGTTTAATCCATGGGATGGCGCTTGGAATGGCGAGTACAGCTTCTGGTACAATTGTGGCACAAATTATTCCAGCAACACGCAGAGGAGAAGGGATTGGCTACTTCAGCATGAGTGCTACGCTGGCTACAGCCATCGGACCTTTTATCGGGCTTTACATGAGCCAGATTACTAGCTTCCAGATGATTTTTGCTTTCTGTCTTGCTTTGGGAGCCCTCTGCTTAATAGTTGCTTTCTTCGTACGTGTGCCGAAATTGGTAGAAGTTCCAAAAGTTTCAGAAATAGAAGTGGAAGATACCAAAAAATTCAAAATATCGAATTTTATTGAACCAAAAGCATTGCCAATCGCATTCATCGTTATGATGGTTGCTTTTTGTTACTCTAGCATCCTATCTTTCATTAATTTCTATGCGATTGAAATTGACCTGGTGGAAACAGCAAGTTTCTTCTTTGTTGTATATGCAGGTGCTGTCTTGTTATCTCGTCCATTTACAGGACGCTTAATGGATAACAAAGGTGCAAACTTCGTCATGTACCCAGCTTTCGTTATTTTTGCAGCTGGCATGTTGTTGCTTAGTTCAGTAAACACTGGGACTACATTTCTACTAGCAGGTGCCCTGATTGGTCTCGGCTTTGGTAATATGCAATCAAGTACCCAAGCAATTGCTGTTAAATTGACTTCACCACATCGATTAGGTCTTGCAACGTCAACATTCTTCATAGCCCTCGATGCTGGACTGGGATTCGGACCATACCTACTTGGTTTCATTGTGCCAGTCACTGGCTATAGAACGTTGTATGTCATTTTGACCGTTGTCATTCTAGTAACTACAGTGTTTTACTATTTCTTATATGGTCAAAAAGAACGTGCAGAAAGAAAAAGCTTCAATGCTTCAACTGCAGTTTAATTTATAGGTAGATTAAATCAAATCAAGCTGAACGGGAAAACAAGTAAATTTGTTTACATTTGTGAATGTAGGTGTGAAATATTGTTACACGTGAAACAAATTCCTATTGTTTTGGTAGGGAAATCTAAAGGCCTTTTTGCTGACCAGTAAATGAATGGCTTTGTAGAGGGAGTTTCAGGATGCATCCGAGAAACGGATACTTTTACACAAAATAAGTGGGCCAAAATAAAAGATCGAAGGGAATCCCCTTCGATCTTTTTATAATACTTTGCTTAAGAATGCTTGAGTTCGTTCATGTTGAGGGTTGCTGAATAATTCTTCAGGTACGTTTTCTTCGACTATATAGCCGCCATCCATGAAGATTACTCGATCCCCTACTTCACGTGCGAACCCCATTTCATGGGTAACAACAATCATTGTCATACCTTCAATGGCTAACTGTTTCATAACTTCCAAAACATCTCCGACCATTTCTGGGTCAAGTGCCGATGTCGGTTCATCAAACAGCATAATTTTTGGATCCATTGCCAACGCTCTAGCAATAGCTACACGTTGCTTTTGACCACCAGATAATTCTCCGGGGAAGCTTCCAGCCTTTTCTTTCAGCCCTACTTTTTCAAGAAGTTCAAGAGCTCTTTTTTTGGCTGCTTCTTTTCCTGTTGAACGTGCCTTCATGGGAGCTAATGTGATGTTTTCCAATACTGTTTTATGAGGAAAGAGATTGAATTGCTGAAAAACCATGCCTACTTCTTGTCTCACTTTATTAATATCAAGCTTTGGATTGGTAATATCCTGACCACTAATAATTACATGACCACCGGTGATATCCTCAAGCCGATTTAAACAACGAAGGAACGTACTTTTTCCGGAACCAGAAGGTCCTATAACACATACGACCTCTTTTTCTTTAATTTCAGCGTTAATATCTTTCAGTACTTCAACTTTCCCAAAAGATTTTTTAAGGTTTTTAACTTGTATAATACTCATCGCATCTCAAATCTCCTTTCTAGGAAATTAGCAAGCAGGGTTAGTAAATAAATGATTACAAAGTACATGACACCGACTGTAAGCCAAATGTTGAATGCTTCAAATGTCGCAGCGGCTTGAATTTCACCTTGTTGAGTCAAATCAGCAATCCCGATAACCGATAACAAGGATGTGTCTTTCAAGCTAATGATTGATTGGTTTGTGATTGTAGGAAGCATTCTACGAAATGCTTGTGGAAGAACGATATAGCGCATATTTTGACCACTTGTCAGTCCAAGAGATCTTGCGGCCTCCGTTTGCCCTTTATCGATTGATTGAATTCCAGCTCGAATGATTTCAGAGAAATAAGCCCCAGCATTAATGGCCACGGTAACAATTCCCGCCGTTGTATTGTCCATTGAAATCCATTCGATTGAGTTTAAACCGAAGTAAAGGAAGAATAACTGAACAATAAAGGGAGTGCCTCGAATCGCATCAACAAATATTTTGGCAATCCAATTCAAGATTTTGAACGGGGATAATCTGAATAAAGCTACGATTAAACCAATTAAGAAACCTAATACGATAGCTATCGCAAAAATATAAAGAGTAACTTTTAGACCTCCTATTAAATAAGGAAGAATCGAAAGTATTGTATCCATTTATTCATCTCCTTTCTCAAAAAGAAAGCGCGCTAAATGCGTGCTTTCCTTTTACATTCAAATTATTAAGACACTATATTAGCTGGTTTCTATGTATAGTCCCTGAACCCTTAACAGTGATAAGCCAAAATCCATTGATATTATTTTATCATGGACTTTGGCTTATGAAGCTGTTTGGTTATTTCTATTGCTTTTTGTTAATCAAATTTATTCACCAAGATAAGTGTTGATGATTTCATCATATGTTCCATCTTCTCTTAGCTCTGCAAGACCTGCATTGATTTTTTCCAAAATGTCTTGATTTTTGCCTTTTAGCACGGCAATACCATATTGATCTCCATTTAAGCGTTCACCAACAGTTTTTAATCCTAGGTCATTTTGTGCGATTGCGTATGCGATAACAGGATAGTCTTCGATAAGAGCGTCAGCGTTACCATTTGCTACTTCTTGGAACATAGATGGACTGTCATTAAATTGAACAACTTCAAAGCCATATTCTGCGGCATTCTCTGTTGCGAATTTTGCACCAGTTGTTCCTTTTTTAGCAGCTAATTTTTTCCCTTTTAAATCTTCAAGTGAAGTAATTTCTACATTTGAATCCTTGATGACTAAAGTTAGTCCAGCATCAAAATATGCTTCTGAGAAATCAACAACTTTTTTTCTATCGTCTGTAATACTCATACCAGCGATTGCGATGTCTAGTTGATCAGCTTGCATTGCAGGAATGATCCCACCAAAATCCATAGGGCTTAATTCAATTTCAATTCCTTGGTTTTTTGCAATGGCATTGATTAAATCAATGTCGATTCCTTTGTATTCTCCCGCTTCTTCAAACTCGAATGGAGGATACGTAGTATCTACACCAACTTTATATACTTTTGATTCTTCTTCACTTTCACTGCTTCCACTTTTCTCATCTTTAGCGCCACATGCAGCTATTAATAAAGTAAGAGCTAATAGAATACTAAGTAACTTGAACTTTTTCATTTATTTTACCCCCTATGTTTTTGTGTTAAGCGTGTCACTAATGTAACAACTTCTCTAATATATCATTAGTTGAAACGTTTTTAAACTTTAAAATTGCAAATTGATTCAAATAATAGCAATATTCGATAATATTTATTTATTAAACTTCATCAAACGACATAGTACTTAAGAATGTTTTCTTATACAAATAAAAGGAAATTACCTAATTCAAGATAATTCCCTTTTTTAAGTATTTTATTGGCTATGTTATCCGAACCTGTTATTCATCGTGAATTCTCGCATGAGCCACCAAAAAATAAATCGAGCTAGGTTTAACCCGGCTCGATTCATTAAGAGATTCTTTAACTACAATTGATTATAACATCGATTTCAGTTCTACTTTTAAAGCAGGATTTATGCTTTTTTAACAAATTCAGATTTCAATTTCATTGCTCCAAAACCATCGATTTTACAATCAATATCATGGTCTCCATCAACTAGACGGATACTTTTTACTTTTGTACCGACTTTTAAGACAGATGAACTCCCTTTCACTTTAAGGTCCTTGATGACTGTTACAGCGTCACCATCGTTTAGGACATTTCCGTTCGCATCTTTAACAACCTTTTTATCATCACTATGTTCAGTCACTGTTTCTAAAGACCACTCGTGAGCGCATTCTGGGCAAACCAAAAGACTTCCATCTTCGTACGTGTATTCAGAATTACATTTAGGGCAATTTGGCAATTCATTCATTTTTTTATTTCCTCCATCCGTTTTCTCGCGAATAATCAACCCTTTCTATTTTGTTTTGAACGATTATGAACGTGGCATTCATAAAAAACATATAGGCAGGTCTTTATGCTTATATAGTAACATGTCTTGTCATAACTACAAATCGGACATTGAGCTTTCCTTGCGGTTCAACATAACTAAACACTTTTATGCGCTATAATTATATTTCAATAGTTTTATTATAAATTTTTATTAGGGGTAATTTTTTATGTTGAAGTTGACGTCAGATTTAGTTAAGCAAGAAGTAGGTGCCATCATTGAAGTCATTCGCACGTTGTATCCTCATTTGTAACACGATAAAACCCCCATTTTTCAAAAAATGGGGTTTACTATTGTTATTTTCCAAAAGACGATAGGAATTTTACTCGATCACCCATAGGAGGGACATTATTATCAACTAAAGCCACCTCTAAAATAGCAGGGCCATTTACATTCATTAAGTTGTTTATTACTTCTTGATTTAAGTCTTCCATTTTATCCACCCTAAAGCTTGGTATATTCATTACCGCAGCCATTGCTGAAATATTGATTGGTTCCTGCTCAAATGATGAATGAGTACGATGGTATTGCAACGCATGTCCATGATATACCATACCTAGACGTGCATTATTCATCACAACAAATAAGATAGGTAACTTATATTCCTTCGCCGTTAAAATTTCCATCCCATGCATGAAAAAGCATCCGTCACCAGTAATCACTACAGCCGGTCTCTCGGGTTCAGCTAGTTTCGAACCGATTGCATATCCAATGCCGCTTCCCATAGCACCAAAATGGACATTAATATCAAATGTATTAGACTCGATTACTTTCATGTGATGAATTACATAAGCCATAAATTCACCAATATCAATTGAATATCTAGTGGAAGAAGGTACGAATTCTTGTAACTTTAAAAGGACGTTTTTAGTGCTATATTCCTCCGTGCTCACTTCTTCATTCTTTTCAATTCGTTTCACTTTTTTTCTCGATAGACCGAGTGATTTTAATTCCTCTATTAGATACCCTAGGCTTAACTGAATCTCCCCTAAAACAGGTAAATCAATCTGATATTTACGGTTAAATACCGTTGCGTCAAAGTCCATTTGAACGGTAAATCTATTCTTTGTCATGTTTACATTGTAATTACTTGTTGCAGTTTCACCTAAGCTTGAACCAACAATTAATAAGGTCTGACCGTCACCATCATTTATTAAAGTTGAAGCACCATCATTGCCAGCAAAACCAAAGACCCCTGCCAGAAGAGGGTGATCATTTCGAATAAAACCTTTTGCCTGTGGTGTTACGATAATTGGCCACTCTAACATTTCTGCCAACTCAATTAATTGTTCCTCCGAATTTCTAACACCCTGTCCTACAAAGATATAACCCGTCTCTCTATTTGTAATTTCTTCAGCTACCCGTTTTATGGTCCCAAGATCAGGAATGATTTCTTTCCTACTACTCAAGACCGGTATAAACGAACTTCCAACATCACCCATTTGAATATCAATCGGCATTGCCACGTGAACGGGACCCGGCACTCCAGAAATTGCGATTTCCGTTGCTTTCACTATTTCATTAAGTAAATCTTTTGCATCTGTAACTGTCACACTATATTTTGTGACTGATTGAAAGATTGGGGTAGCGTCCAATTCTTGTGATGCATTTAATCCCATCGTGTTTATAGGAACAGCACCTGTTAAAAATAACACGGGTAAATGCTCTCGCATTGCATTAGCTGCACCAGTTACTAAATTTGTTCCTCCTGGACCACTACTGCCAATACATACACTCATCTGGTTTGTGTGCTTAGCGTAAGAAGCTGCCATATAGGCTGCTGCCCCTTCGTGCTTTGTTACGATTGGCGTAATTTCCGGCATTTCATAGAGTTCATTAAAAAATGCATTTACGGAACCTGCTGGAATACCAAAAACTTTATCAACTCCAATACCTTTGAAATACTCTAATACCGAACGGATGGCTTTCATAAAATCCCCTACTTTTCTATATGGTTTGCTTGCTGTATTAGTGATTTAAATATTTCTTTGAAAGCTCTTTAGCGATGATTGGCTTACTAAAGTAAAATCCTTGCATAATCGTACAGTTTTTAGATAATAAAAAATCGATTTGTTCTTTTGTCTCTACTCCTTCAGCAACTAAATTGAGATTCAAGTTTTGAGCCAACGTAATAATGGTGTTTGTAATTGCTGCATTATCATCATCAACTATGATGTCCTGAATAAACGATTTATCTATCTTCAATGCATCAATCGGGAAGTTCTTCAAATAACCTAATGAAGAATATCCTGTCCCAAAATCATCGATTGCAATGTTTACCCCCAGATCTTTTAATTGCTTCATTTTTTCTATTGTTCTAACTGTATTTTTAATGATTTGGTTTTCAGTAAGTTCAATATGCAAAAATTCGGGCGCAACATCCAAATCCTCTAATATCGTTTTTACCATGGTCACTAAATTGTTCTCTTCAAACTGACGACCCGATAAATTCACAGACATACTCATATGCGAGTGTCCTTGCTTCTGCCATTCCTTCAATTGTTTACAGGCATTTATAAGAACCCATTTTCCAATTGGAACAATCAAGCCCGTTTCTTCAGCAATTGGAATAAAATCAACGGGTGATATCATCCCTTCAGTTGGGTGATTCCATCGCAGTAAGGCTTCTGCTCCAACAATTGAGTTCGTCTCACTATTGATTTGAGGCTGATAATAGATAATCAATTCATCCTGGTCTAAAGCTTTATATAAAGCATTCTCTAGCTTAATACCTTCAAGCGTTCGATTGTTCATTTCATTTTCAAAAAAATGGAATGAGGTTCCAGACGTTTCTTTAGACTTATACATAGCTACATCTGCATTCTTAATCAATACTTCAGCGTTATCTCCGTCCTGAGGAAATAGACTAATCCCAATACTCGTTTTAATGTATACTTCATTTTCTTTTAAATAGAATGGGTTAGAAAACGAATGGGTTACGCTTTCTACAACCTGCAAAACCTCTTTTTCACTTTTAATATTCGGCAAAATGATTGTGAATTCGTCTCCACCTTGCCTAGAAACGATCGCTTCTTTTGGTACACTAACTCTTAATCGATCTGCTACATCCCGTAATAGAAGATCCCCATAGCTATGTCCTAAACTATCGTTTATCAGTTTAAAGCGATCTAGATCCAAATACAGAACGGCAATTTCTTGTCCATTCATCTGTGCGTTGCCTAATTCTTGGTTTAGTCTATCGTTTAAAAAAACACGATTGGGTAAATCTGTTAAACTATCATAGTAAGCAAGGTATTTAATTTCTTCTTCTAATTGTTTCCTTTCCGTTATATCTTTAAATGTAACTACCTCACCCAGAATGGCATCTCCTTCTTTGATTAAAGAGATAACGTATTCCGCTGATAAACTAGAATTGTTCTTTTTAAAAAACGTTTGACTTCCCTTAGAGTAAGCTGATTGATCACTTTGAGTCATATTTCTTTCGAAAATGATTCTGTAGGACTTCCCTATTAGTTCACCTGTTTCATAGCCCAACATCGATTCACTAGCCGGATTACAGAATGTGATGTTGCCATTAAGATCTAAACCAAAAATCCCTTCCCCAGCTGAGTTCAGAATCAATTCTTTTTCGCGACTTAGTTTCTCTAGTTCCAACACAACTCTTTCAAGCTCATTATGTTTATCCCTTATTTCTGACGTTCTCTCTTCTATAATTACTTCTTGTTTTTCCATAAATAATAAATTGGATAGCGTGGAGGCAGTAGCATCCGCAATGGATTGTGCTAGCTGCATATCAGATTTAGGAAAATCAAGGATTTCCTCCTCAAGTTCAACAATCGCCAAGGCTCCTAAAACCTCACCCATTGCCACTAACGGCATCATAAACATGCCCTTCATGCCGAAATTTCTGCAAATCTCATGATTTGGCCTGTCATCCTCAAAAACATTTGGAATAAGTAAGGCTTTCTTTGTCCGAATGACCTCTTGAAATACAGCATCGTCGGCTGGGTCATTGTGCACCTTATTATGGGTTTCCAGCCAATCTTCTTCTGTCCAGTCACTATCCTTGCTCAAACTTGCCGGTTTAATTTTTTTCTCTGCAATCGGATCCAATAAATGCACGCCAACATTGTAGTTGTTCAATACTTTCCCCACGTTATAAAAGCATTTATCGAGTACTTCTTGCAAGGACGAACACATTGATAATTCACGGGTGAAATCCAATAACAATTGCTTTTCTGCAATGAAGTTCTCTTTACGAGTTAAATTTGTTGAATTACGAATAGCAACGCCAGCCATGTTTACATACGCTTCAACAGTCTGAATTTCTTCCTCTGTTAAGTTCATGGGTATCCCATAATCAAATAAAAAAACAAGACCGAACAACTCATCCTCATAGGAGATAGGGAGAGCTAATAGAGATTTAATTTGGAATCCTTCCACAGCTCTAGGGTCAGGACGATTATCCTTCGATGTATCTGGTATGTAGATCATTTTCTGTGTTTCAATGACTTCTTTAGCGAGTAAATCATATTCAGTTTCAATTACATGCATATCTAACGTCATTCCATTAATGACTTCCGGCTTTCCCACATACCCTCTGAATTTTCCATCATCTTGTGGTAAGTAAATACCTACCGAGTCACATTGAACAATTTCTTCAGATATGGC
>Ga0209013_10002061_pt1 | contig 18395 bp, 13 predicted proteins | sample Cruoilmetagenom2_FD_187291 | JGI IMG/M metagenome (GOLD analysis project Ga0209013, IMG submission 187291) | Oil polluted marine microbial communities from Coal Oil Point, Santa Barbara, California, USA - Sample 2 (SPAdes) (version 2) | ecosystem: Environmental > Aquatic > Marine > Oil seeps ...
TCGTCGATATTGTTCTTTTTCAGGAACTTGCGAACGATCTTCAGCTCCTCTTCCGGACTGATTCTGGGGTTTGGGGGAACCATCTCAGATCTCCTTTCATTCGACTCGATCGGGAACTGAACGCGTGGGATCGCTCGGAGGCGCCGCGGTCGGACTCCGGTCTTCGGTTTTCGCGACGGAAGCAGGACTGGGCGGGCGGTCCGATCTGGGACGGTCATCAGCCATGGTCCGACCTCCAGTCACCCTTCCGAGTGGGCACGAAGATGAGCGGGCAACTCGGCCTGGGCGCTCTCCCGTTCTGCCTGTTCAGGTCGATCTCTTGCCGGATAATATCACCTAACCCGCATATTTCACTGGGTGTCTACTGGGGACGGCGAATTGCGGCGTCTCGTTTTCGAAAGAGTTTCTAGTTTTGAGTTTTCGTGCACTGGCGCTTGCCCGCCACTGGGTCTCAGGCTGCAGGTCCCAGGTCACAAGCTGCAGGTCACAGGTCGCACCAAAACCATTGACCGGGTTCCTGCGATGTCAAGCCCTGTTTGAATGTTTCTTGAGTTTTTCAATGAAACCTGAAACCTGTGACCTGCGACTTGCTCCGAGCATCCCGGCGCTCAGATCTTCCAGCGACTGCAACTTGAGGTCGGCGTGCCGGAATCCGGGCTCATCGAAGAGGTGAGCCGGCGGCACGGCGATCACGCGCATCCCGGCCGCGACGGCGGCTTGCACCCCGGCGAGCGAGTCCTCGATGACCACGCACTCGGCAGGCTCCACGCCGAGGCGTCGGGCGGTGGTTAGGAAGACCCCTGGGTGGGGTTTGCCGAGGGGCTCTGCTGTGGCTGAGCACACTGTGGCGAATGTGCCCTCGAGGCCGAGCTTCGCGAGCACCGCATCGATGAGTTCCGGGCAGGAGGACGAAGCGAGCCCTAGACGCAGGCCCGAGGCCCGGGCGGTGGCTAAAGCGTGCTCCAACCCCGGCATGACCCCGGCCCGCTCGGAGATCAGGTGCAGCATCCGGGAGGTGATCCGAGCCTCGACCCCTTCAGGGGGCGGGCCCGGCCACGGCGAGCGGTCGTGCCAGAAGGCCACCACCTCGTCGGTGCGCATGCCCATGGTGCGCTCGCAGTCGGCGTCCGTAAGATCGAGCCCCACCCCCGCGAAAACCTCCCGCTCGGCCTCGCGCCACAGCGGTTCGGTGTCCACGATCACACCGTCCATGTCGAAGATCACCGCCCGCATCGTCATCCTGAGCCTTCCAGCGCCCTTCCGGCTTCGCCTTCAGCTTCGCCGTGACAAGTCAGGCCGACAGAAAACAATATGACATCCAGTTCGTGCGGCCGAGATCCGGCTTCGCCGATGGCTACGCCGGGACAAGGCTGGCCGCACCACAATTTCCTCTTCTTGTGGTGCAGGCGTCTCGCCTGCACACGGTCGGGTCGGAACCCTGATGTCATTGGAAGGAGAGCGCCGGGACCCTACTCGGGGCCCGACTCGCTCATCGGCCCCCGCCGGTCCCCGGATCGATCAGGATTCTTGGACTCGATTGTCCGGAACCGCCTCGGCAAGCCTCGGACTCGATGGTGTAGGAGACGGTTTCGTCGGCCGTTCCACTGGTGTCTCCGGGTCCGGTGATCGTGATGACTTTGGTTTTCCCGGGATCGATCGAAACTGGAGACCCTGGGCTGATCGCATTGGCCGGACTGAAGGTGAGCGTCACCGTTTGCTCGGTAGCGTTCGTGAACTCGACGGTCTCGTCTCTCTCCACGTGCAAGTCAGATTCCGATGCCTCGCACAGGCCGCTGTCCCGGTCAACCGAAATGGACACGGCAATCTCCGCCTGACCCGAGCTCGCGAAACCGATCATTACGAGCACGCCGGCAAGCACTGCCGCCGCTGCCGGTCCTCTCACTCCCGACCTCCGCCCCATCCTGGCTTTCCTCTCCATGATGCCCTCCTTTAGATTTTCTCGTTATTCTCCGGCTTTCGATCCCGACGACCCACCTCCGGGTTCGGTCGCGCCACCCTCGGGGAGGTTGACAAGATTCAGATATCGTTCATCGGCAGCCAGACCGCGCAGCGTGGGTCGTTTTTCCAACTCGGCTGCCGTCATACCCTCCTGAAGCGCCCTCCCGATCCACTCGAGCGCGCGGTCGCGGTCGCCGAGCACCTCGAAGGTCTCACCGATCGTTGCCAGGACGGCGGAATCGGCAGGGCGTAGCGCGAGGGCGGATTCCTGCAGCTCGAGGCTTTGGTCCCGCTCGCCGATCATCGCGTAATAGCTCGCGAGATCGCTCAGGAGTACGGGGTTCTCCGGGTCCTCCTGCAGCGTTGTGTTTCCGATCTCGATGGCGCGGTGGAACGGGACCTCGGCCCGCTCGGGTTCGGCGCCGTAGGCGTATGCGAACGCGAGGTGGCCCCAGATCACGTAGTCTGTGTCGTCCCGGTCCAGGGCCCGGGCGTACATCTCGGCGGCATCCGCGAAGCGGGCTGCGTAATAGTGGATGGTGCCGAGGTTCGAAAAAGCTCGGTAGTTGTCGACCGGCTCGACCTCGATCGACTTTTCGAACAGCTCGTGGGCCTCATCGAAGCGGCCGAGGCTGTACAGCACGCCACCCAGATTGTTGTAGAGCTTGTGATTGGCGGGTGCGCAGACGATGGCCTGTCGGAACTCATTGGCCGCGGCGTCGTACTCGCCGGTCACGAAATAGCTGTAGGCGAGCCAGCTGTGGCCCGGCCAATAGCCTGGCCGCAGGTTGATCGCCCGCTGGAGAGCTCGCCGAGCCTCCTCGGGCCGCTCAGCCTCCAGATAGGCCTGACCCAGCTCGAAGAAGGCCTCGCCGCTCGCGGGTGACGCCCGGGTCGCGCTTTCCAGGGCGGCGATCGCCTGCTCATCCTGGCCTGCAGCCTGGTGGAGCGAGGCGAGAACCCGGTAGGCGGAAGCGCCGGGTCTTCTGGCCACGACGTGGTTGGCCTCTTCGAACCCCGCCTCGATCCACCGCGGCTCTCGGGTCGCCGTGAACTTCCGCCGGTAGGCCTCGGCGAGGGCCTCGCGGGCAGACCCAAACAGCGGGTCAGCCGCGACCGCCTGCCGAAGCAGCTCAATCGCGACATCGAGATCGGCGCCGCCGCCGCCGAGAAGACCCCTGCCGCGAATGTAGGGCGAAAAGGCCGCGGTCACGTTCGTGGCGGTCGCCGTCAACCGATCCACGGTCTCTCCAGACGGTTCGATCTCCAGGAGCTCGGCAATCCGCAGAATGGGCTCTTCCTGGAAAGCGGCCAAATTGCCGGGATCGTCTTCGATCGTCGTCGAGCGAATCGTCCTTCCGGTTGCGCAGTCGACCAGCGAGAGGGTCAGGACCGCCTCTTTGTCCCGAGCCTCGAGCTTGGCCGTGACACTGAGGTTCGTGTTGAATTCCCGATGCATTGCGACCGGTTGGTCGGGCCCCGGGCCGCCCATCAGATCTCTCGGTACGACCCACAGATTTCCGTGTGTCTGCTCCTCGAGCAGCCGAAGGCCGTCCGGCACCGTCTCGGTCAGACCCGCGGCAAACTGCTGCTGTCCGATCTCCTGCGACACGCTCTGGAAGTCGAACACCGCCAGGCGTTTCTGGTCCGGAAGTTGTACATTCCGCGCCCGCAGGTGACGGATGCCAAATCCGGCAGCGGCGATCGCAATCACCGCAAGAATGACGACAATTGCAGTGCGGCGGACGGTCCAGCGGGAAGATCGCCCTCGATGGCGGGCTCGCGGTGCAGTCATATCGGCGTCGGACATGGCCTTGAGCGAGAAAGCCACGTCGCGGGCGGACTCGAACCGGTCCTCCTGCCGCTTCTCCAGACACCTGGCAACGACCTGCTCCAGCGCGGCCGGAACCTCGGGCCTCGGGGTCGACAGCGGCTCGGGGTCTTCCTGGAGAATCGCCGCGACGGTGTCCGCCGGCGTCTCCGCCCGAAAGGCCTGCCGTCCGGCAACCATCTCGTAGACGACGCAGCCGAGGGAAAAGATGTCGCTTTGGGCGTCCACCTCTGCGCCGCGAATCTGCTCGGGCGACATGTAGGTCAAGGTGCCCACGACGGTTCCGGTCTCCGTCAGGCCTTCGGTGGCGGCCGTAGCTCCCGGTTCTTTCGGCGAGGTTTCCCTTAAATGGGCGACGCCGAAGTCCAGTATCTTGACCCTTCCCTCCGAGGTCAGGAAGACGTTTTCCGGTTTGATGTCGCGATGGATGACTCCCTGGCTGTGGGCTGCACCGAGACCCTCGGCCATCTCTTGGGTTATCTGCATCACCTTCTTAAAAGGCATCTTGGAACCGCTCAGGCGGTCCCTGAGGTTCTCACCGTCGAGGAGCTCCATGACCGCGTAGGTGACCCCCTGCTCGTGGCCGAAATCGTAGATCTCGAGGATATTCGGATGGGAGAGCCGAGCGACAGCGCGAGCTTCGCGCTCGAAGCGTTCGATCTTCCTGGGGTCGCTCGCGGCCGCCTCCCGCAGGACCTTGACCGCGACCTGTCGATCGAGCTTGGTGTCCAGGGCGCGGTAGACCACTCCCATGCCGCCCTCCCCCAGGAGGTCGAGGATCTGGTATCGCCCGAGGGTCTGCCCAATCAACGTCGAAATTCCAGCAATTCTCCAGTGAAAATAACACACGGCGGGGAATTCTGAGGGAAAAGGGGAGGACGCCAAACCGACCGGCGCGGCGTCTCCGAGAACCCGTTTCCGATGATCCTCCGTCCTCAGGTGAGAGCCCCGTCGCGAGGGCCTAGTAGAAGCCCGTGGCGGGAAACGCGGCCGATGTGAGGTCCTCCGTGAGGTCGTTCAGGAGAACCAGGAATCCCTGGAAGAAAATGTCGCGTGAAAACTCCGCGGCCTCATGAATCAGGCGAGTCGGGTTCCTCGGCGGGACCGTCTCCGGTGGGCTCCTCCGGGATGTCCAGGCCGATGCCCTCCGGTACCGGCTCGAGGGGTTCGTCCTCGAAGTCCTTGTTCTGCCGGCGCTCCAACTTCTCCTGCTTCTTCTTCTGCTTCTTCAGTTCCTTCTGTCGTTTTTCGAACTTGTAGGATCCACTTTTTCGTCCCAAGCCGGCCTCCTTGCTTCTACCCTAACAGAATCGCACGGAGCAAGGGTCACCCGGAGTCGCTCGGATGACCTCAATATCCTGGTCAGCGCCGGGCGCCTACCCCCGTCACCAACAACAGGGTCTGCGGGTCGAGGAGGAGGTTGAGGTCCTCGTCGAGCATCTGCCGGCGGTCCTTGAGGACGCGCAGGCGCACTTTTGTATCGAGTGGAACGAGGTTGAAGGCGGTGTCCACCAGGTCCTCGAAGGGTTCCGCCGGCGGCGGCAGGTGGCCTGCAGAGGCATCCGGACCGTCGCGGTGGGTTCGGCAGGCCATCCACAGCTCGGCGCCGATCTCGGCTGCCATGGTCTTGGCGGTCTCGATGATCGCGGGATCGAAGCCCTCGAGCTCCATGCGGTCGAGGATGATCACGTTGGGCACGAAGTCCATCGTCTCTCGGAGCAGCTCCAGAGCCTGGCCCAGGCGGTCGCCCGAGAACGACCGGCCAACATAGGTGTGGATGTGCCGGCGACGCTCCATCTCGAGCTGGATGGCCGTGCGGAGCTCGAGCTTGCCCTCGCCGCGCAGCATCTCCAACAGGAGATCGTCGTACCAGTTGCGGATCTTGTCCACCGTGCGTTCGAGCGAGATGTGGAGCACCTTTTGGCCCGACAGCAGTGCATCGATGCCGATGCCGACCAGAAAGGCGGTCTTGCCGACGCCGGCGCGCGCCATGACGAGCGCCAGATGGCCGGGTCCGGGCCCCGGGTGGCCGTCTCGCTCGAGGAGCGTGCGGGGGGAGCGGCGCAGCTTGATCATCGTTTCGGTCATGACTCATCCTCCTCGGGCACCTGGCTCTTATACTTCTTGAGAAGCTCCTCGGTCACCTCGCGGGGGGCCGGGAGATAACGGGCGAACTCCATGGTGAACTCTGCCTTGCCCTGGGTGGCGGAACGCAGGTCGGTGGAGTAGCCGAACATCTCTGCCAGCGGCACCTCGGCGTCGACGCGAGCGAAGCCGGCATCCTCGGTTGTTCCGAGAATGGTCCCGCGCCTTTGCATCAGTGAGCGATAGATGGCGCCCTGGAACTCGTCCGGGCCTTCCACCGAGACGCGCATCACGGGCTCGAGGATTCGCGGCTTCGCCTTGCTGTAGGTTTCGCGGAAAGCGGCCCTTGATGCGGTCAGGAAGGCCATGTCCGAGGAGTCGACGGCGTGCGAGTTGCCGTCGGTGAGCACCACGCGAACCCCGACAATGGGAAAGCCGATCAGGCTGCCCTTGTCGAGCGAAGTCCGGAAGCCCTTGTCGCAAGCCGGGATGTACTCGGTCGGGATGCGGCCACTGCGGATCTCGTTGACGAACTCGTACTCGCCCTTATCGAGTGGTTCGATATAGCCGACCACCTTCGCGAACTGACCGGAACCTCCGGTCTGTTTCTTGTGCAGGTAGTCAAAGTCAGCCCGCCGGGAGAGGGCTTCGCGATAGGCCACCTGCGGCGCACCTGTCTCGACCTCGGCCGAGTACTCGCGCCGCATGCGCTCGACGTAAACCTCGAGGTGCAGCTCGCCCATGCCCGAAACTATGGTCTCTCCGCTCTCAGGGTCGAGCTTCACCTGGAACGTCGGGTCCTCCTTGGTGAAGCGGGAGAGCGCCTTCGACATGTTGTCCTGAGCCTTGGCGTCGACCGGGTTGACTGACAGCGAGATCACCGGGGCGGGCACGAACATCGAGGTCATGGCCAGGCGTGGGCCGTCGCCCACGAAGGTATCGCCTGAGTGGCAGTCGATACCGAAGAGGCCGACGATGTCGCCGGCCTCGGCCTGATTGATGTCCTCCATCTTGTCCGCGTGCATTCGCACCAGACGGCCGATCTTGATTTTCTTGCCAATTCGAGTCTGGACAACGTTGTCGCCCTTGGCCAGCGTGCCCTGATAGACCCGCAGGAAGGTCAGCTGGCCGTAACGGCCCTCGTCGAGCTTGAAGGCGTAGGCCACCGTCTGCGCAGCGGAGTCGGTCTGGAGCTCGATGGCGGCGCCGTCCTGATCGAGATCGACCGCCTCGATTGGCACGTCGGTGGGGCAGGGGAGATAGTAGTTGACGGCATCCATGAGCGACTGGACGCCCTTGTTCTTGTAAGCCGAGCCGATCAGCACCGGGGTCAGCTCGAGCGAGATGACGCCCTTGCGGATTGCGTCGTGAATCAGCTCCGGCGTCGCCTGGTCCTCGAGGGCCGCCTCGAGCAGCTCGTCGGAGAAGAGGCTGACCGTGTCGAGCAAATCGGCCCTTTTCGCCTCGGCCTGCTCCCTGAGCTCGGCCGGGATCTCACCGGTCTCGATCACGTCGCCGTTGTCGCCGCGGAAGTAGACCGCCCGCATCTCGATGAGGTCGACGATCCCCTCGAAGTCCGCCTCGAGCCCGATCGGGAGCTGCAACAGCACCGCCTGGTGGCCGAGCTTGTCGCACAGCGCCTGGGTCACCCGCTCGGGGTTTGCGCCGGACCGATCGCACTTGTTGATGAAGGCAATCCGCGGCACCTTGTAGCGCCGCATCTGCCGATCGACGGTGATCGACTGGCTCTGCACGCCGGCCACGGCGCACAGCACCAGCACCGCACCGTCGAGCACCCGCAATGCGCGCTCCACCTCGATGGTGAAGTCGACATGGCCGGGGGTGTCGATGATGTTGACGTGGTGGTCCTTCCACTCGACGTAGGTGGCGGCCGAGGTGATGGTGATACCGCGCTCCCGCTCCAACTCCATGTGGTCCATGGTCGCCCCGACGCCGTCCTTGCCCTTGACGTCGTGGATGGCATGGATCTTCTGGGTGTAGAACAGTATCCGCTCCGTGAGCGTGGTCTTCCCTGAGTCGATGTGAGCGGAGATCCCGATATTGCGGATCCGTTGTATGTCGATGCTCATTTTTCCTAGTCCCGTCTGTCCCTCTTCTGTTGAATCGCTCTCATCCTGACCGTGGCCAGGCGAGATGACCCGTCGATAGTACGCGTTGTAGTGGTTTCTTGCCGCCTCGCGGTCCTGGGCGCACCCACGCCCGGCCGCACAACGACGGCAGCATATGCTACAACCCGGCCAATCAGATGTCAATTCCGCCATTCAATGTGATGGACCGCCACTATGACGAGCCGCCGCTGGCGAAGTGGTGGTTCGGTGTGGCTGAGAAATTGCGATTCTTGTTGCCCACAGGGCGAACAAATTGGTGGTAGGATGAATCGAGCGATACTTCGACGTGTGATCACATATTGATGTCTGAGCGTGGAGAAGGGCGGCGGGAACATGAACTCGGGCGGCGAAGCCGGGGCTCCCCCAGGCCACGACGAGCCACTGCAACGTGTAGCCTCCTTTGCGATCCTCGAGGAGATTGGGCGCGGAGGCATGGGGATCGTTTACCGAGCCCGCGATCTCAAACTCGAACGTGAGGTCGCCCTCAAACGCCCCCTCCCGGAGTACCTCGAGCGCCCTGATTTCCAGGAACGCTTCATGGCGGAGGCGCGGTCGGCGTCGAAGCTCATGCACCCCAACATCACGACGGTCTTCGAGGTCTTCGAAGACGAGGGGATCCCGTGGATGGTGATGGAGTTGATTGACGGGGCCAGCCTGCGATCGATGCTCACGGGTCACCATCCCATTCCCTTCGAAAACGTCCTCGGGTACGCGGAGGGGCTCACCGATGCGCTGCGGGTGGCTCACCTCGGCGGCATCCTTCACCGGGACATCAATCCGAACAACATCCTGATTGGAATGGATGGGCGCGCCCGGCTGAGCGATTTCGGTCTGGCGCGTGCGTGGGTGGACCCCGAGAGCGGCTCATCGGGTTCGAACGATTCGACGGCCACCCGCTCCGCCGGGTGGGTTGCCGGTACGCGCGGCTACATGTCCCCGGAGCAGGCGCTCGGCAAGTCGATGGGCCCGCGCAGCGACATCTTTTCACTCGGCCTGGTTTACTACGAGATGTGTGCGGGCCGGTCGGCCTTCGACTGGCGGGAGTCCGACGACTGGCTCGACGCGCTCCTGCACCGCGAACCACAGCCGATTTCCCAGCTCAATGCCGAGGTGCCGATCGAGTTCCAGGAAATCGTCCGCAAGGCCATTGCGAAGCGGACATTCCAGCGTTACCAGAGCGCGAACGAGATGCTCCTCGACGTCCGCGCCACGCGGAGAAAGCTCCAGTCCGACACCGGTTCAGGACCGGCCCCGGTTCCTTGGCGTTCTCGGCGAAAGGCGAGGTGGTATGCAATCGGGGGTGCGATCGCGGTAGCCGCGGCCGCTCTTATCGGATGGATCTTCGTGCCCCCACCTCCGGCGCCGAAGACCTCGATGGGTTGGAGGCCGCGCCAGATCACGAGCGCACCGGGTTGGGAGACGGAGCCGGCCCTCTCGCCCGACGGCACGATGATCGCGTACATCTCCAATGAATCGGGGAACCCCGACGTATGGCTTGCGGACTCCCGCGGTGGAAACCCGCTGCAGCTGACCGACCACCCCTCGGCCGACCGCGACCCGGCGTGGTTTCCCGATGGTTCATCCATCGCGTTTGTCTCCGAACGTGGAGGAGAGCCTGCAATATGGAAGGTGGCCCGATTCGGCGGATCGCCGCTCCTGGTCCTGCCGGACGCCCGCGATCCCGCCATCTCGCGGGACGGGACACACATCGCTTTCACGAGGATCGCGCAGTCGGGGTTTCTCCGAGTCGGGGTCGCGGCGATTAACGATATCCCGGAGGCGCGATTCCTGACCGGCGACGGCCAGGGTTTCTGGAACCACGAAGATCCCGCCTGGTCACCCGACGGAACGACCCTGTGCTTTTGCGATTTCCGGGATCTGTGGTTGGTTTCGGTCGATGGTGGGGAGGACCCGCGGCGCCTCACGGATGAACAGCAGAGAGATCGTGATCCGGTCTGGTCCGCCGACGGCCGGTGGGTCTACTTCTCTTCTGAACGGGAGGGAACCGCGGCGCTATGGCGAGTTCTGGTGTCCGGTGGGCGGCCGGAGCGGCTCACGCTCGGGACCGGCCCCGAACGCGAGCCGTCGTTGTCGCGAACCGGAGACCGGCTTGCATACTCGACCTTCGAGCGCGTAGTCGACATCGTGGTGGTCGACATGGCAACGGGCGAGCGGACGTTCCTCAGCGGCGGCAGGAGGGAGTCCTCACCGGCGATGGCGCCGGACGGAAGGAGCCTGATCTTCGGCTCCAACCGGGCCGGCAAGTTCGACCTCTGGCGCCAGCAACTCGACGGCGTCCAGCCGGTGGGGGCGCCGATCAAGCTCACCGATCTGCCCGGGAGCATCGCCACCTGCTCCTTCTCTCCGGACGGTGCCTGGATCGCGTGCTATCGCGTCATCGGTTCGCAGCGGGACATCTGGGTCTTCTCGGAGGATGGTGGGGTGCCGATCCAGTTCACCCGCCATCCTGGCACCGACATCCATCCCTCGTTCTCCCCCGACGGATCGATGCTGGCATTCGCCTCGGACCGGGAGGGGGTGCAGAGCATCTGGATCGCGCCGATTGCCGAGGGCAGGAGGACGGGCGAGGCCAGGCGGGTCAGCGGTCCCGAAACGCCGGTTGCGATGTTTCCTGCCTGGTCCCCGGACGGCTCGCGGATTGCCTTTGTCGCCGAGTCGGAGGTGTGGATCATCGGCGTCGATCCGCCCTCCGAGGCGCGGCGTGTGACGGACGGCGCGATTCCCGAAGATCTGCGCTGGGAGCCGGCAGGGGAGCACCTCCTGGTCGCCGGCCCCTGGGGGACGCATCGAGTCGAGCTGCGGCGGGTCGCGGTCGCCGGCGGCGCCGGCGTGCCGTTCGATCCGCCGATCACCTTCGGGGATGAAGAGGCGCATGGTTCATTCGACCTGAGTGGCGACGGACGGACTCTCGCGCTGTTGCGCACGACGAAAGGGGGCGATATCTGGCTGGTAGAAATCGGCGGAGAGGTGGGGAAGTGAGCTTTGTGCGGAGGGCGGCCTGCCCCGACAAGTCATCGTAAACAGTCTGTGAGAGGAGAACGGAAATGACACAGAATCAAAAAATCGGCGAGATCGAGGTCGACCTCGACCAGCTCGAGGAAGCTTTCAGGGTGCTCGAGAAAAATGCTCGCATATGGAAAGAGGGCGTTCAGATTCTGCGCGATGAGAAGGTCCCTTCGGTGACGATTCGCGGAGGGATCGCTGAGATGACGCTGCCGATCAAGAAACTGCCGCCGCCCCCCACAGAAGGTTTTCCGTGCGGCGGGCTGCTGCCGCTGATTGACGAATATATCTTCAATCTCGGTGTGATGATGGGTGCCTATTACAGAGCGCTCGAGGGTCTGGGTGGTGGTTCCTTCGGCAAGGGCAAGCATCGCTCCTGACGGCCGTGGAGGGAGCTCGGTCTCGATGAGCCAGGGCCTTGGTCCGGAATCCCCGGCAGAAGAGTTCCTTCGGTCACTGAGCGAGGCCCGCAGTTCCCTCGCCGAGATCGGGGTGTTGCCACTCGAACCTTTGAGATCGCTGACGCTCGTTCTGACCACCGGGTGCAACCTTAATTGCGCATACTGCTACGCCGACCGGAGAGATGGGCGGAGAATGCAGTGCGACGTCGCTCGGGATGCGCTCGATCTGCTGTGCCGAGCCGGCTACCCGAGTCCCCGCGTTTTTTTCTATGGCGGCGAACCCCTGCTCGAGCCGGCCCTGATGCGCAGGGCGGTGGAGTTCTCGGAGTCGATCTGGTCGCCCGGCAGCGGGCCACGGTTTGTGGTCGTCACGAACGGCACGTTGCTCGACGACGAGGTGACCGGGTTCTGTGTCGACCACGGAATTCGCATCCAGCTCAGCTTCGACGGGGTCGAGGATGCCCAGAGGGACCGTGGTCCCGGCACCTTCCAAACCCTTGACGGTTTCTTGAGGAGATTTCGACGGGATCACCCGGCCTTCTTCAGGGAACATCTCGCCGTCAAAAGCACCCTGACTGCCCGCAACCTGCGGCACCTGGCCGAGTCGATTCGGTACATTCTCGGCCTCGGCGTGACCGAGGTGAACGTGGTGCCGATGACGACCCACGACCCGGATTGGGATTCGCGGACAGACGAAGTGCTGGAGGAGCAGCTCGCGCGGGTGCGGGAGATCTGTGTCGCCCATTGGCGCCACACCCACGAGTTTCCATTCACCCCCTTTGGCGGTTGGCAGGCCGGGGAAGAGACCGTCCAGGACAGCTGGTTGATGTGCGGGTTGGGTAGGGCCGTGGGTTTGGTGGTCGACGTCGACGGGGCAGCTGCGGCCTGCTCCGGCTTTATCCAATCGGTTCGGTCGGTCCAGAACGCCCTGCACGGTGAGGTCATGGGGGTCGCCGCCATCGGCAACATTCGGGACCCTGATTTTTCGGGACGGCTCGCGGCCTGTCGCGACAGGGTTCGCGGACACCCCATCTTCAACCAGAAGATGCGGAAGCGGTCCTCCTACGGTGTCTGTCGTGATTGCAGGTTTTTGAAAACCTGTTTCGTGTGCCCGAATTCCATCGCCCACATCCCCGGTAACAACGACCCTCACCGAATCCCGGACAACCAGTGCGCGTTCAACCTGGCGCTCGGCCGGCAGCGCGAGCTCTTCGAGCGGGATCTGCGACGAGCAGCTGAGCGTGGGGGGAGGTGAGCCTGATAGGTCGAAGTCCCTGCCGCCGTGGGTGACAGGGATTCGCCAAGAGAGAGTCACCTCCAACCCAACCGCAGCATTCTTTCCATATTCTTCCCGAGGAGCTTCTCCACCTCAAGCTCGCCGAAACCTGCATCGAGCAGGGCGTCGGTCAGGCGCGGCATCTGGGAGATGTCCTTGATGTCGTCGGGTGGGTCGGTGAAGCCGTCAAAATCAGAGCCGATGGCCACGGCGTCGCTGCCTCCCACCTCCACGATCCGCCGTACCGTCGCCACAATGGCGTCCAGGCCCTTCTTCTTTGAGTGCTCGCCGAGCCAGTAGTTCATGAAGATCACCCCGATCACGCCTCCGGTGCCGGCGATGCGAACGATCTCCTCAGCGGTCGGGCTCATCGGGTCGTCGGCCAGTGGCTGTACGCCGACGTGCGAGAACATCAGCGGCCGGCGGGTGCCGCACAGGTCGTAGATCTCGTGACGTGCTTTCGGCGTGCAGTGGGTGAGGTCGATGATCATGCCCAGCCGCAGCATCTCCTCGACCACGGCGGGGCCGATCTCGCCGAGCCCCCGGTCGAGGTCCTTCGGTTGCTTGAAGCAGCCGAGCTTTTGCATGGACCGGGGGATCCCGACTACGGGAGCGACCACCTCGTTCTCATAAAAGTGCGCGAGGGTCAGCATGCACACCCCGCGCTCGGCGAGCGTTGCCACGCTCTCCACCCGTCCGCCGAGGCTGTGCGCCCCTTCGACCGCGTGCACCACCGCGATCACGCCGTCGGCTCTCGCCTGGAGCAGCTCGTCGGTCGACTGCACCACGCGAGCGAGCTCGCGACCGTGGGAGTTGGCCTTCGCGATCGCGCGCTCGAATTGGTCGAGGATCTCGAGCGTCCTCTCCAACGGGTCGCCCTTGAAAAGCCGCCTGATGCGCCCGAAGCTGATCTTCCGCAGGAACTTCAGGACCTTGCAGTCGTCGAGGAGGCCTCGTTCAGGGAGGTAGATGGACGAGATCAGGGCGGCGACTCCTCCGGCGATGGTCCTGGGGAGATCGACCCTCATGGTGAACGGGTTGAAGGCGCCGCCGCTGCGGTGGGTCTTGCCCAGCTTCTTGTGGAAGAGGTAAGTCTTCAGCGACGGGTGGACGTGGGCGTCGATGACCAGGGCCCCCGCGTGCAGCCGGCGAGCCCTCTCCGAGATATGCACACTAGCCTCTTCAAGCCTTCAGCTTGGCGAACACATCCCTCAGGTCTTGCCTGGCTAGGAAGCGCCTCGCTGGGTGGTGGTGGTCCGTGGACCACCGCACGAGCCGGATCTCGCCGTCCGCGATCTCGATGCCGGTCACATCGCCGTCCGAGAAAGAGCAGCAGCCGGTGTTGAAGTAACAGGGACGGTTGCGGTTGCGATCGACGTCGCGGCCGCCCTCCTGCGCCATCGCCCACTCGAGCTCCGCGCGCGCGAGGCTCTTCTGCTCGAGCTCCTCGGCGGTGAGGGAGTCGGCAGGCCGGTCCGCAAGCTTGCGGTACTCCCGCTCGAGGATCGCCACGTGAGGCTGCGACACGAAGACCGGGTGGTGGGTGTGGCCGACGATCAGCACCAGGCCCGGTGAGGCTGCCGCCCACTCGTACATGGCGTGGTCGTGGTCCCCGCGGAGTTCGAAGTCGACTGCCGGTGTTGTCAGCTTGATCTTGAGCAGCCGCTGGATCGGCCGCCATCCCCAGCGCACGAAGAACCGGCTGTACTTCCCAAATCTATCACTGGCCGCCGTGCCCTGGTGGCCGTGCACAAGGAAGAGTTTCCCGAGCTCCTCGTCCCCCGCCAGAAGCCGCACCAGGACGCTCTCCGGAACCTCGAGGTCGCCGAGGATGGGAGCCAGGTGCGCCGCCACCCGTCCCGGGAACTGCCACTGATCGTCGTGGTTCCCCCACACCTTGATGTAGCGATCACTTCCGCTTCCCCGGAACAGCGACTCGAGCTTCAGCGAGTCCTCGTAGGTGTGCACCACCTTCTTCGGCCAGCCCTCCCACAGCTCCTCCGAGTCGCCCAGCACCACCAGCGTGTAGCCGGCCTCCAGGTAGTAGCCGAGCGCACGGTGGTAGGTCGCCTTGCACTGCCGGTGGTCGTCGGCGTGGTCCCACTGTCCGCGGTGCAGGTCGGAGAATATGATTACTCGGGTCTGCTCGAGCTGCCAGTCGACCGGCTGCGCCCGGTCCAGCGCCTCGCGCAGCCCCTTCCAGATCCTCTCCTGATACTCCTTGTTTCCCATGCGGCCCCTCCAATTGCCGTGGTTCCAGACCGCCAGCGCGCGGCTCCGGACTCCCGACGTCCCCATGGTCGACTGGGCTGATCCTGAAAAACAGTGTATGTCGAGAGATCTGGAACCGCCAGCGTTCCTCGGCAGAGATCAACTGTTCGGCGGGACACAGATCCCCGGCGGGAGACCAGGCACATCTGCGCCTTCAGGCTCCAAGCGTCCCCATGGTCAACTTGTCGGCTCCCAAAAGACTGGGTTTGTCGAGAAGAACGGGTCAGTGGATCTCCTCGACGCCCGCCTTGGCGGTCTCGATCTGGGCCCGGAGCTTGGGGTTGGTCCAGTTCATCGACCCCTTCGCCTGAAAGGCCAACAGTCCGCTCGGGTCGTAGACGAGGGTCTCTGGAAGCCGGCGTACGCCAAAAAGCTCGCCTGTGCGGGCCTCCTCGTCGAGGTACAGCAGACCCATGGGTACGGCGGCGGCCTCGGCCCACGCCTCGAGCCCTTCCCAGGAGTCGGCCTGGGCGACGAAGAGCACATCCACCATCGGGTCATCGGCGACCGTCGCCGCGAAGTCCGCCGCCTGCATCTGCTCGGTGAAGTCACCGGACTCCGGATCGAACCAGTGCAGCACGAGCACCTTGCCGGGCTGGCCGACCAGGTTGCGGCGTTTCCCGTCGGAGGGTTCGAGCCACAGGAAACCGCCGGCGTCGAGCGAGGCGATGGCGTGGTCGTGATCGGCATGGCGCGGCGGGGTCATGCTGTAGAACATCTGGTAAGCCATGAACCCGCCGGCCACCACGATGGCCGCGCCGATGATCAGACGATTGCGAACAGCTGGTTGCATCATAGCGGGAGGATACCAGGACCTGCGTGTCCATTTCATTCAGGTCGGCCGGTCAGCCGACAGGTTCTGATACCGGATGGTGGCGGGTCCTTCAGGGCCCGCCACCTTCCCGGTGGGTTGGATCAGGTGTAGGCGGGTGCTTCAGCGCCCGCAACCACAGCTTTTTTCCGTCAGTCGATCATTATCTCGAGCGGTGAGAGCGCGTCGGCGGTGGCATCCACCGCGGCGTCGAAAGCATCCGAAGCTCCTACCCGATGCGGTCCGAGAAGATCGGAGAGGATCTCACGAACCTCCCGAGCGGAGGCGTCCACGCGCACCCGATTGTCGTCCACGTGCATGTGGGCATCATCGGCGATGCGTGCTGCAGCTTCGTCGATCGGTGCTCCCGGAGCAGTGACCGCGCCGAGGTGCTCGCGAAGAACGGCCTCGACCTCCCCGCTGATCGCCCGCTCGAGACGGTCGCCCAGGCGCTCCATCTCCTCGTGGAACGGCTCCATCTCCCTGTGAACGGCTTCCATCTGCTCGTGGATGGGTTCCATGTCGATGTGGAGGCTCTCGAGTTGCTCGTGGATGGGCTCCATGTCGATGTGGATCGCCTCGAGTTCCCGATAGAGCGGCTCCATCTCGGCGTGGATGGCCTCCATCTGTTCGTGGAAGGGCGCCATGTCGATGTGGATCCCCTCGATGGCCTTCATCTGCTCTTCCAGCTGCTCGTGGATTTGGCGCTGAACCTCTTCCAAGGTGCCGTCGTCGACGTGGATCTTGAAACTCTCCAACTGCGCTTCGAACTCCTCCATCTGCACCTCGAAAGGCTCCATGTCGATCTCGATCTCTTCCATGCGCTCGATGAAGGGCTGCATCCTCGCCTCGATCTCCTCGATGGCCTCGTGGTCGATCTCGATCGTGATGTCCTGGATCATCTCGATATTGGGTTCGAGCTCGATCTCGAGGGCCTCGATACGCTCGATGTGAGGTTCCAACCTCACCTCGATCTGATTCATCTCGTCGATGATCTCCCTGAGCTCCGGGCTGGCCGGGCGCGCGGGAGCGTCGGAGAGGCTCACCGCTGCGATGGCTGGGACCAACGCAGCCACCAGAATTGCGGCAGGCAGTAACACCGCCAGGCGGACCCTGCGGTGAGTGGTCTTTTTCAGAATAGTCATGATGCGTTCCTCCAGATGAGTTTTTCTTGCCATTTCCAGCCCGGGGATAGCGGGCGCCGGGCTCAGCAGGGCGCCGCGTGCGATCCCCAGAAGGTGGCACGCGTAGCTGCTCGCCCGGGTCCCGAGCGCGAGCACCTCCTCGTCGCAGGCCAGCTCCTGCTCGAGGTCGAGGCGTCGCACCGCCCACCATGCGAGCGGGTTGAACCAGTAGGTGGCGCGGGCGAGGCGCGCCGTCATGCGCATTGCCCAGTCGAACCGGACGACGTGGACCAGCTCGTGCAGCAGCACCGCCCGCCGCCGGTCACGCGGCCAGGTATGAGCGTGGATCGGTACCAGCACCACGGGTCGCAGCACTCCCACCGTGGCCGGGACCTCCACCTCCGCGCTGGCCAACAGGCGCACGTGGCGCCGGCAGCCCGCGCTCCGGGCGGCCTCGGCCAGAAGGGAAAGCCAGTATGTGTCGGTGATGGGGCGGGCCCGCCGTACCGCTCGTGCGATGCGCCACAGTCCGACGCCGAGGTGAAGCAGCAGCGCGCCGGCGCCGAGTACCCAGAGAGTCACGAACCACACCTGCCAGTCGACACCTCGAGATATCGTGGCGGTCACGCCGGCCTCCGGCAGGTGGTTTGGAGTGGATCGATCGAACGCCCCAGCCTGGATCCCTCCCGCAAGGTGCGGGTTCGAGACTATTGCCGGGGTCTCTATAACGGTGCCAGGCCCGAGATAAACAGGCAGCGGCAGCGACCAGGAGGGGAGCAACGGTGCAACCGCAGGAATCAGGAGACTGCCGGCGAGGGCGGTGGCCCACACCACCGCGCGCAGCCGTGCGGGGCGCCCGCGCAGCACGAGGGTCAGACCGCCCGCAGCCGTCAAGAGCAGTAGGGCCTTGAGCGAGCCCAGGACGAGGGTGAGCATTGCGTCCATTAGCTCTCCTCCCTTCGTGCTTCCTCGATAAGATCGGCGAGGCGCTCCAGCGCCTCCTCATCGAGTTGGTCTCCGCCGAGGTCGAGAAGAGCCGCCATGGCGCCCTCGGGGGAGCCGGCGAAGAAGGTGCGAACCAGTCGGCGGAGCGCGGTCTCACTCGCCTCCTCACGCGGCACGGTAGGGAGGAAAACATAACGCGGACCGTCCTGTTCGTGCCGGATGTGACCCTTGTCCTCGAGAATTCGCAGCATGGCGCGCACCGCCGAGTACGAGGGGGGATCGGGCATCCTCTCGCGTACGCCGGCGGCGGTGGCGCGGCCGAGCTCGTAGACGATCTCCATGATCTGGCGCTCGCGCCGGCTGAGCTGAGCTGAATCCGTCGTCATGCCGTGTCCCTTCGCCAAGAGCCTGTAGGGAATAGGATCAACGGCGCCTTTCGCGTGCCGTGAAGGCCCTTTTTCGTTGCATCCTCGGCCCGTACTGTGAGTACTGCTCCTCGAATGCGCCTCAAATGGCACTTCACGGCCCTCCGAAATCCA
>Ga0209013_10002062_pt1 | contig 18394 bp, 17 predicted proteins | sample Cruoilmetagenom2_FD_187291 | JGI IMG/M metagenome (GOLD analysis project Ga0209013, IMG submission 187291) | Oil polluted marine microbial communities from Coal Oil Point, Santa Barbara, California, USA - Sample 2 (SPAdes) (version 2) | ecosystem: Environmental > Aquatic > Marine > Oil seeps ...
CGACCTGCGCGCCACCAAGACCGAGCTCGAGGCGGCCCAGCACGAGGTCGAATCCGCCGAACGGGCGGCCGACTACGGGCGCGCTGCCGAGCTCAAGTACGGCACGATCCCCGACCTGCAGCGGCGCCTCGCCGACGAGGGGGCCGCCCTGGCGGCCGACGAAGGCACGCGCCGCCTGCTCAAGGAGGAGGTCGATGCCGACGACATCGCCCGCATCGTGGCTACGTGGACCGGCATCCCCGTCACCCGACTGATGGAGGGTGAGCAGGCCAAGCTCATCAACATGGAGGAGCGCCTCCACGAGCGCGTCGTCGGCCAGGATGAGGCCATCACGGCGGTGTCCGATGCCGTCCGGCGTGCCCGGGCCGGGCTCAAGGATCCCAAGCGGCCCATCGGCTCATTCATCTTCCTCGGCCCCACCGGCGTAGGCAAGACCGAGACCGCACGTGCGCTGGCGCAGTTCCTCTTCGACGACGAATCGGCCATGACCCGCATCGACATGAGCGAGTACATGGAGAAGTATGCGGTCAGCCGTCTCATCGGCGCGCCGCCAGGCTACGTCGGCTACGAGGAAGGCGGCCAACTGACCGAGGCCGTCCGACGCCGCCCCTACCAGGTCATCCTGCTCGACGAGATCGAGAAGGCCCATCCCGATGTCTTCAACGTGCTGCTGCAGGTGCTCGACGACGGTCGCCTGACCGACGGCCAGGGCCACGCGGTGTCGTTCAAGGACACCGTGCTGATCATGACCAGCAACGTGGGCTCGCAGCTGATGAGCGTCGACCAGCTCGAGGGCACGACCGAGGCCGAGATCGAGAACGCGGTCACGGCGGCACTGCGGGCGACCTTCCGGCCCGAGTTCCTCAACCGCATCGACGAGATCATCATGTTCCACAGCCTCGACGACGAGGCGCTGGCCGCCATCGTCGACCTGCTCGTGGCCGACCTCGCCGCGCGGCTCGAGGAGCACGACCTCGAGTTGCTGTTGACGCCGTCGGCCAAGGCGCTCATCGGGCGCGAAGGCAACGATCCGCACTACGGGGCACGACCGCTGAAGCGGGCGGTCCAGCGACTGCTCGAGAACCCGCTGGCACGGGCGTTACTGGAAGGCAAGTTCAAACCCGGCAGCACGATCACCGCTGACGCTGACCCGGTCACTGGCACCATCGTGTGCACGGGCTCCGAGGGCGAGATGCTTGTGTCGGAGGCGACCGAGCGCACCGATCCGCGCGCCCCCGGCGAGCCCGTCGGTGCCGGACTCCAGCCCAGCCTGATGGACCTGCCGCCGACCGAGTCGCCCACCAATGACAAGGACAAGCCGCGCCTGAACTAGCCCGCACACCTCGCTCACTTGACGAGCCGGCGGCCACAACGATCGACGCAGAACTGGATATGGTTGTTCCCGATAGCCTCGATCCCGCTACGAACGCAGGGGAGCGAGGCTCCAACGGAGGGACGATGAGCGATCGTGATGACGAGCTGGGGCAGATCGCCACGGTCCTGCGTCGCAGCATCCTAGAGATGATCTACGCCGCGTCGTCGGGGCATCCCGGCGGCGCGCTCTCGGCCGCGGACCTGGTCACGGTGCTGTACTACGACGAGATGAAGGTCGACCCGTCGCACCCGCGCTGGGAAGACCGGGATCGTTTCCTGTTGTCGAAGGGACATGCCTGCCCCGTGCTCTATGCGGTGCTGGCGATGAAGGGCTACTTCGGGATGGAGCAGCTCGGGAAGCTGCGGCAGATCGACGGCATCCTGCAGGGTCATCCCGACATGCGCAAGACGCCGGGCGTGGACTACACCACCGGCTCGCTCGGCAACGGCCTCTCGATCGGCCTGGGCATGGCGCTCGCCGCCCAACTGGACCAGAAGGATTTCCGGACGTACGTCATGCTCGGCTGCGGCGAGATGCAGGAGGGCCTGGTGTGGGAGGCCATGATGGCCGCTGCCAAGTGGGAGACGGACAACCTCTGCGCCATCGTCGACTACAACCAGTTGCAGCTCGACGGTCACAACGACGAGGTCATGCCCATGGGTGACCTGGCGGCCAAGCTCGCCTCTTTCGATTGGCACGTCATCGAGTGCGACGGACACGACATCGGAGCGATCCGCGAAGCCTTCGCCGAGGCACGCAGCGTGAAGGGCAAGCCGTCGGTGCTGGTCGCGGACACCGTGAAGGGCAAGGGTGTCTCATACATGGAGGACAAGGTCGGGTGGCACGGGGTGGTACCCAACGAGGAGCAGTTCCAGCAGGCCATGGCCGAGCTGGAAGCCCCCGGGTACTGAACGAGCCAGGCACCCCGCGACAGGGCCCGGGGGCCTATCGCATCAAGAGCCCGCCATTGACATCGAGCGTCGCGCCGGTGATGAACGATGATTCGTCGCTCGCGAGGAAGCAGGCGGCGTAGGCGATATCCTCCGGCGCACCGAACCGCTCGAGTGGGATCTTCGACACCAGCACCGCCCGGTCCTCCTCAGACATCGCTTCGATCATGGGGGTCCTCGTGGTGCCCGGTGCGATGGCGTTCACGTTGATGTCGAACGCGGCCACCTCGAGCGCCAGCTTCCTGGTCAGGGCGAGCAGGCCGCCCTTCGAAGCGGAGTAGTCCGCGCCAGCCATGATCCCGCCGGATTGTCCGGCCAGGGACGAGATGTTGATGATCTTGCCGTAGCGCTGTGCCTTCATGATGGGCAGCACGGACTTGCAGCAGATGAATGCTCCCGTCAGGTTGACCGACAGCGTGCGCTCCCAGGCATCGGCATCGAGCTCCTCGGTGGGCGAGGTGCTCAGGATCCCCGCGTTGTTCACGAGGATGTCCAGCGACCCGAACGTCTCGACGATGCGCTCGCACATCGAGCGGACACCCGGCTCCGAGGTGATGTCCGCCGCGAAGAAGGCGGCGTTCCGACCATCCGAGACCATCTCGCCGGCCGTTCGTTCGCCTGTCGCGGGATCGACGTCGTTGACCGCGACGCTCGCGCCCCGTTCCGCGAACAACCGCGCGATGGCCGCGCCGATACCGCGTCCGGCCCCCGTGACCAGGACCGTCCTGCCCGCGAAGCTCATGGCTTGTCCGCCAGCCCCTCGAGAACGGCGCGTTCGATGGCTGCGGCATCCATCCCGTACTTCTTCAGCAGCTCGAGATAGGGCCCCGACTCAGCGAAGGTGTCCCGCAGGCCGATCCGCTTCATCGGCACCGGACAGTTCTCTACCAGCACCTCGGCCACGGCGCTGCCCAGTCCTCCGTTGATCTGGTGGTCTTCCGCGGTCACGACGAACGGCGCCCCGCCACAGTGCTCGATGACACAGGCGGCATCGAGCGGCTTGATGGTGTGCATGTCGATGACCGTCACGTCAACACCCCCGGACGACAGGGCCGTCGCCGCGTGCAGGGCCTGGGTGACCATGTCGCCGTTGGCGATGATCGTCGCATCGGCCCCGGTCCGTAGCACGATGGCCTTGCCGAACGCGAAGTCGAGATCATCGTCGTAGATGACCGGGATGCCGTCGCGGGTCAGGCGCAGGTACAGCGGCCCATCGAGCTCGGCGGCAGCGAAAACGGCCTTGTACGCCATCGTCGCATCGGTGGGCATGCACACCGTCATGTTCGGGATCGTGCGCATGATGCCCAGGTCCTCGGTGGCCTGGTGCGTGGGGCCGTCGTTGCCGGGGGTGAGGCCGCCGTGACTTGGACAGATCTTGACGTTGGCCACCGGGTAGGCCACGAAGGTCCGGACCTGCTCGCAGGCGCGCATGCTGGCAAAGACGGCATAGGTGGAGACGAAGGGGATCTTGCCGCAGCTCGACATTCCGGCCGCCACGACCATCTCGTTCTGCTCGGCGATGCCCACGTTGAAGTAGCGCTCCGGATACGCCTCCCCGAAGATGGAGCTCTTGGTGGACTTGCCGATGTCCGCTTCGAGCACCACGACGCGATCGTTCACACTCCCCAGGTCGCGCAATGCTTCCCCGTAGGCCACGCGCGTCGGGATGGCTTCGCCAAGACCGTACCTGCTCATCCGCTCCCCTCCCCCGGTCTTCCCCTGCTCGATCGGAGACCCGGGGAAGGCCGAATGACACGATGATAGGGCGGGTTCCGGGCTCACGTCCCGGTCCTGCTTCCCTGGGGGAGGTTCCCAGGAACGGATGGAAGGAGGGGTACGGGTGAAGGGGCGACTCGAAGGCAAGGCCATCATCGTGACCGGGAGCTCCCGGGGTATCGGCAAGGCCTGTGCCGTCCGATGCGCGGAGGCCGGTGCCGATGTCGCGGTTCACGGCAGGACCGCGACCGATGCGCTGGAGAACACCGTGGCCGAGATCCGGTCAGCGGGCGGATCGGCCATCGCCGTCACCGGAGATGTCTCGGTCAGGGCTGATGCCGAACAGATCGTTCGGGAGGCGATCGCTGCGTTCGGAGCGGTGGACGGCCTGGTCAACAACGCCGGCATCGGGCCCTTCATCGACTTCATGGAGGTGACCGACGAGCAGTGGGATTCCATCATGGCCATCAACGCCAGGGGCCCATTCCTCATGACGCAATGCGTCGCCGCGACGATGATCGAAGCCGGGCGACCGGGCCGGATCTGCAACGTGACCTCGATCTCGGGAGAGAAGGCGACCAGCCCGCTACAGGTGCCCTACTGCACGTCGAAGGGAGCGGCCGACATGTTCACGAAGGCCGCCGCCGTGGCCCTCGGGGAGCACGGCATCACGGTGAACGCCATCCTGCCAGGAACGATCAGAACAGACATCAACCGGGAGGTCCTTTCCGGCGAGGGCGTCTCGGGGTCCATCGTCGAGGCCACGCCGCTGGGGCGCCTCGGAGATGTCGATGACGTCGGGCGCGCCGTGGTCTACTTCATGTCCGATGAGAGCCAGTGGGTCACCGGTGCGCTGCTGGCCATCGACGGGGGTTTCATCGCGTGACCCCGACCCCGACCCCGAGGTGGAAGGATCGCTGACATGGATCCGGGACGGGACCGTCGGTGGGAGGGCAGCGAGACGCGCCTCGTCGAGGTCATCCGCGACGAGATCGTGAGCAGCACCACGGGGCGCATCACCTTCGCGCGCTTCATGGAACGTGCCCTGACCGAGCCGGGGTTGGGCTACTACACCACCAGCGAGCTGCGCCCGACCCGCTCGGGCGACTTCCTGACCGCGCCGGAGCTGCACTCGTTCTTCGGCCGCTGCCTGGGCCGCTTCCTGACCTCCGCCTGGCAGCACGCCGGTTCACCGAAGCACTATCGCGTGCGCGAGTACGGCGGCGGTCGAGGCATGCTCCGGGACACCGCTACTGACGGGCTCGACTTCGCTATCGACTGGCAGCGCATCGATCTGCCTGATCGCACCGACGCGGCAGGGGGCGACCCAGCCGATGTCGTGCTCGCCAACGAGTTCCTCGACGCGCTGCCGGTCCATCGTCTGGTGCAGGAGGGTGAGCTACGCGAGGCGTACGTCGGCTGGGACGGCGGCTGGTTCACGGAGGTGCTGGCCGGTCCGTCCACGCCGGAGCTGGCGGCCCACCTCGAGGCCGACGCGGTCAAGCTGGGCCAAGGCCAGCGTGCCGAGATCTGCCTCGGCGCTTCCCGCTGGATCACGGAGGTCGCCCGCGAACTGGCGCCAGGCGGGACGCTCCTCGTCATCGACTACGGCCAAGATGCCATGGAGCTCTACGGCCCGCGTCGCATGGCGGGATCGCTATTGACATACCACGGGCACAGCGTCGGGGACGACCCCTTCAGCGCGGTCGGGCACACCGACATCACCGCCCACGTCGACATCAGCAGCCTCGAGCGCGCCGCTCGCGAGGCCGGTCTCGAGCTCATCGGTGGCACCACGCAGGGTCCGTTCCTGGCCCGGATGGGCCTGGGCGACATGCTCGCCGAGCTCGGCCGCCGGCCCGGCACCGATGCGGTGGCCTACCTCGAGGCGCGCGCGGCCGTGGCCCGCATGCTCGACCCTCGCCACCTCGGCGCCTTCCACGTCCTCGCCTGGGGGAGCCCCGGCAGGGACGGCGCCCTCCCGGTGCTCCCCGGATTCGCCGACACACCGTAGGCTTCCCCGGTGCGACTCGAGCGCGCCCGCGGGCGCTTGGCCAACCTCCCCACGCCGCTTCCTCCGCCGCGTCCGGAGATCGACGCCCACATCATCAGGACCGGTGCCCTGCCCCGCGGTGCCCGACGCGACATGGACGGCCCCACCCGCGATGCCGCGGCGCTGATCCTGCTCTACCCCGATGCCAGCGGTGAGGCCCACATCGTGCTCATGGTGCGACCCTCGGGCGACCACGTCCATGCCGGCCAGGTGGCGCTGCCCGGCGGCAAGCGCGAAGACGGCGACACGTTCCCCGAGGGCACCGCGCTGCGCGAGGCCTGCGAGGAGGTGGGCCTCGATGCCGGGGTCGCCGGGGTGACCACCTTGGGCGTGCTCGAGACGGTCGACGTGCGCGTGTCCGGCTTCATGATGGTGCCGGTGCTGGCCGTGGCCGAGCGTGAGCCGCACTTCATCGCCGATGAGCACGAGGTCGCCCGGATCCTGACCGTGCCCGTGCGCCACTTCCTGCCCGACGCACCCGTCGAGGTCGTCGAGGAGGATCGAGGCGGCTGGCTGCTGCGCTATGGCGCCTACCCTGTGGCCGGCCACCGCGTGTGGGGCGCCACCGGTCGTGCCCTCAGCCAGCTCGGCGCCATTCTCGGCCCAGAGGCGGGCTGAGGGATCACGAGCCCCTACCAGGGCTCGCCTTCGGAGGGATCGTGGTCCTCGGGCCGGAGGTCGCGGTCGGCCAGTCGGCCCCGTGCCGGCTCCAGGTCGGTCACCTCGGGTGGTCGGGCCAGTCGGACATGCTCCGTCTCGATGGCCCGGTCGGGCACCTCGACGAGGATCACGCGCATCGTGGAGCCGTCGGTCCAGGCGCCATGGGCGACCCCGGGCGGCCACTCGATCGCCTCGCCGTGGTTGATGGCCGTGCGCTCCTCGCCGACCTGCACCCAGCCACCCCCGGCGACCACGATGAACAGGCCCAGGTCGGGGCTCGTCTGTGGCGAGATCAGGGCGCGGCGCGAGAAGGCCAGCTCGGTGATGCGGGCGCGCGGGTCACTCCAGATGGTCTGGTCGGCCAAGCCCCGGGTGCCCGCAGGCGGGACGGGTCGACGGAAGCCGGGGCCGAAGCGCAGGATCTCCACGCGGGCGGCTCAGTCGGTCAGCGCTTCTTCTTGGACTTCGACTTGGACTTCGGGCGCGACTTGCCCTTCGCGCGAATCGTCGACTCAGCCGTGGCATAACGCTGTTGGCTCATGTACTGCTCGCGCCGCAGGATGTTGTTGTAGGACATGATCAGCGGCGGGAAGCGGACGAAACGGATCCAGACCATCGTGCCGATGCCGATGATGAGCGTGATCAGCACGAACACGAAGTAGAACTTGAAGATGGCGTAGACGAGCAGCAGGCCGAAGACCGCGAGACCCGTCCAGAACAGCCACTCCTGCAGGTTCACCAGCGGTGGGTGGCGGTGCAGTCGGCGTGTCTGCACGTTGTAGAGCACGACCGTGCCCACGAGGAAGACGAGGGCCGCGACCGTGATCGGGTAGAACAGGTCCGGGAAGTTGTCCGGGCTGAAGCCGCCGACGAGGAACAGTGAGTCAAGGAAGCTCTGGTTCACGCTCTCGAGATTAGCAAGACCGAACGAAGCTCGCAGAGCGACCCGGCATAGGCTCGATATACTCCGAGCGCCCGCGCCGAGACTGTCATTGCCCGCGGGCCGCCAGGGAGGAGAGGACCGAGTGCGAGCCCTGCTCTCGGTCGCGGATCGCGCCGGCATCGCTGATCTTGCGCGCGAGCTGCTTGACCAGGGGATCGAGGTCTATGCCACCGAGGGCACGCGTGCGGTGCTGTCCGACGACGGTATCGAGGTGCGCGCGGCCTCCGAGCTGACCCGCGTGCCTACACTCCTGCACGGACAGGTCGAGACGTACCACCCCGAGATCTACGCCGGCATCCTCGCGCGGCGACACGACCCTGCCGACGCCGCCAGCCTCGAGGAGCACGGCATCGGCGCCATCGACATCGTGGTCGTGAGCATGCGGCCGTTCGCACCCCAGGTCGGCTGCCGCGTGGTGGCCCTCGACGAGGCCGTCGAGATGATCGACGTCGGCGGGCTGTCACTACTGGGGGCTGCCGCGCGTAACTTCGGCGGCGTGGCTGCGGTGTGCGACCCGGGCGACTATCCCGTGCTCATCAAGGAGATCCGCGAGCACGGTGCCGTTTCGGCAGACGAGCGGCAGCGCTTCGCGAGCAAGGCCTTCGCCACGGTGGCGGCCTACCACGGCGAGGTGGCGGCCTACCTTGACCACATCGGCGGCACTCGCTTCCCCGAGCAGCTCAACATCGTGCTGCGCAAGGAGCGCGACCTGCCCTACGGCGAGAACCCCCAGCAGCGCGGTGCGCTCTACCGCGAGACCACCCATCGCTCGCGCTCACTGGCCGATGCCGAGCAGATCCAGGGACCGCAGCCGACCTTCAACGATCTCATCGACCTCGACGCCGCCTACCGCATGGCCTCGGACTTCGCCGCGCCCACCTGCGCCATCACCAAGCAGCGCGACCCGGTCGGCCTGGCCTCCCACGACGATGGGCGCGAGGCGTATCGTCGGGCGCTGGCCGGCGACCCGGTCACGGCCTACGGCGCGGTCGTGGCCTTCAACCGCGAGGTCGACGAGGCCATCGCCCGGGAGCTGGTGCTGAACCCCTTCGAGGGCGTGGCCGCGACCGGCTACACCGAGGGTGCGAAGGCATTGCTGGCCGACCGGCCGCAGCTGGCCGCTCTGGAGGTGCCCCCGTCGTCGCCCGACGGCCTGGCCGACTACGGCATCGCCGAACTCGACTTCCACCGCATCGAGGGCGGCCTGCTGGTGGAGACCAGGGACGCGCTGGAGATCGACCACTCGCAGCTCAACGTGGTCACGCGACGGCGCCCTACGCTCGAGGAACTGACCGACCTGATGTTCGCGTGGCGCGCGGTGCGGCACGTGACCAGCCTCGCGGTGGTGGTGGCCAAAGGCGCCCAGCTGGTGGGCGTCGGAGCCGGTCAGTCGAGCCGGCTGACGGCCACCGAGATCGCCCTGCATCGCGCGGCCGACCGGGCACCGCGGGCGGTGCTGGCCTCAGATGCGTACTTCCCGTTCGGCGACGCCATCGCGCTGGCGGCCGAGCGCGGCGTGACCGCCATCATCCAGCCCGGTGGATCGATCCGCGACGAGATGGCCATCGAGATCGCCGATCGCCACCACCTGGCCATGGTCTTCACGGGGAGGCGGCACTTCCGCCACTGATCGACGGAGGGCGTTGCCTACTGGTGGCACTATCATCAGCTACACCCTGGCAAGCCTGAGTCCGATCCGCATCGGGAGCTCGACCGTGATCCGTCCCCTGGCCTCATCGGTGAGCCTCGCGCTGGCCGTGCTGCTGGTCCTGACCATGGGCAGCGCGGCGAGCGCACAACCGGCCGACCGCCCCGACATCATCGTCATCTATCTCGACGACGCCGACCCGCACGACGGGCGGCTTTGGAGCGATCCGGCGCGCACACCCACGCTGGCAAGCCTCTTCGGCCAGAGCGGCGTGCGCTTCACCGGCGCCATCTCCGAGACGCCGCTGTGCAGCCCTGGCCGGGCTGGCACGCTGACCGGGCTCCATACCTCGAACCACGGCGTCGATGCCAATGTGGCGGAGCCCTTCGACCCGCGTGTGACCATCGCCACCGAGCTGCACGAAGCCGGCTACCAGACGATGCTCGTGGGCAAGTACCTCAACAAGGTACGTCCGCAGATCCCGACTGACGAGCTGCCCCGGCACGCTGAGGGCTGGGACGCGTTCGACATCCTCTACGAGGCCAACGTCCGCTACTACGACTACGACATGTGGGACCGCGACGGCATCGAGCACTACGGGGACGACGCCTCCGACCACAGCACGCTGGTAACGAAGCGACGCCTCGTCAACCACCTCAGCGATGCGCGTACCGACAAGCCGGTCTTCGCCTTCGCCAGCATCCACGATCTCCACGAGCCCAACACGCCACCGCAGGAGTACGAGGGCGACGAGCGCTGCTGGAGCATCGGTCGCTGGGCCCCGCCCAGCTATGGAGCCGATGTCACGGGCAAGCCCGAGCACATCCGTGAGCGGCGTGAGCGACAGCGGCCGGGTTGGTCGCTCAAGGCGTACTGCGAGGAGATGCTGGGTGTCGAAGAGATGGCGAGCGCGCTCGTTCGTGTGCAGAAGGAACGCGGGCGCCTCGACGACACGATCTTCATCCTCACCGCCGACAACGGCTCGACCTGGGGCATCCATCGCCTGCCGCAACGCAAGGGCGTGCCCTATGCCACGCCGGTCCCACTGACCTTCAGCTGGCCGGAACGCTGGGGCGATGAGGTCATCGAGGTCGGCGAGGTCGTGAGCAACATCGACCTGGCGCCCACGCTCTGCGCCATCGCCGGTTGTGAGATGGGGCCCTTCCCCGACGGGCCCGCGACGGCCGACGGCCTGAGTCTGCTGCCGCTGCTCGACGGCGAGACCGACCATCTCGAGCGCACCGTGGTCCGCGAACAGAGCGGCCCGGGCTACCCGGCGTCGCCCGAGTTCTGGGCCATCCGCACGACCTCGCAGCATCTGCTCGGGCGCTACCACTACATCGAGTACGACACCGGTGAGCGCGAGCTCTACGACTCGGTCGGCGACCCTTGGGAGCTCGTCAACCTCGCCGTGGGCGACGACCACGCCGACATCGTGGCGCAGCTATCCGACGAGCTCCACCTGGAGTTCCCCGAGCTGAAGTAGGACGAACCCGCCGAGGCACGACGAACCCCGAGCGGGTCGGCCAGGCCAAGACCGTGCGATAGCGCTGGCTGCTCGCACATGGCCTCGTGGGCCGAGGGCACCACGCGCCGGACGTGTTCACGCGAGCCGGACAGATGCGATCCAGGGGAGACTGAGCTAGCCACTGACATCATCCCCCTTGGCCGAATCCGCGGGTCGTGGACTGAAACGGCGATCGGAGCGCTATCTCAGTCTGAGTGGGGTGATCAGGCCGGCCGGATGGCCGGATCAGAGCCGCCCTTGGTCCGGTCAGTCCCCATGGAATGGCGCGCGGGTGCTCAACCGTCGAGGTCGCGCCAACGGCCGGTGCGGTAGACCCACTCGCCGATGGCCTCGACCGCACCCGGCCCTTCGGCCGCCTCGGCCCGAGCGCGAGCCGCCGACACGGTCATGCCCCAGCCGGGGGGCTCGAGCTCCGGCGCGAGGTCGGCCAGGGGCGCCAACACGAAGAGGCGCTTCGAGGCCGATGGATGTGGCACCTCCAGCCACTGGGCGCCGCCGCGTGCCGGATGGCCACTGCGGGCGGCCGCCTCTCGCTCCCCGCGCAAGGCGTGCCCTCCGAAGAGCAGTAGGTCCAGGTCGATCTCGCGCGGGCCCCAGCGCTCACGCTCCACGCGACCCATGGTCCGCTCCAGCCCCTTGAGTTCGATGAGCAGCGCCATCGCCCCATCGTCGGGATGTGTGCCCGCGGGTGCGCGCAGCGCCACCACTGCGTTGAGGAAGTCGGCCTGCGCCACCAGCCCCACCGGCCGTGTGCGGTATAGCCGCGAGACGCCCGCCAGCGATGTCCCGGGCAGCATCGACAGGGCCGTCGCGGCACGCTCCAAGGATGCCTTCGGTGCGCCCACGTTGGCGCCCAGGCCAATGAACGCGAGTTCGTGCTGTTCCACGGACCCATGATGCACGCCGTCCCTGCCACTCCGTGGGCCGGAGCATCGCATGAAGGCCCCGTCCGCTGCGGTAACATCCACCCGCGCTCGTTGTCTTTCCGAAGCGCCGCTTCGGGGTGGCGAGCGATGTCTGAACCACGCGGCTCGTGAGGGATCGTATTTGACCGCTCCGCTCTGGTATGTGATCGGCTTCGTCTTCGCGGGGTTCAGCTTCGTGTTCCTGACGATCGGCTTGGCGTGGCTCATCTCGCACCGGCACAAGGGTGACCGGCACAAAGGCCTGCCCTATGAGTCGGGCATCGACACCTACGGCGACACCCGTGGCCGCTTCGGCCTCTCGTTCTACCTCTATGCGCTGCTGTTCGTGGCCTTCGACATCGAGGTCGTGTTCATCGCGCTGTGGGCACTGGTCTTCGACGAGGTGCTGGTGGGTGGTTTCGTGGGCATGCTCGTGTTCGTGGGCATCATGGAGCTGTCGGTGCTGTACGCGGCCAGGAAGGGCCTGCTGACGTGGAAGTGAGCGAGCAGGACAAGGGCGCCAAGGGCAAGGGCGCCGTGGCCACGGCCGACACGGCCGACAGGAAGGCGGGCACGATCATCCTGCCCAACACCACCTGGACCCCGGCTGACCCCGAGGCCTACGGCGGCCAGCCCGCCAGCATCGACCACCTCAAGCAGCTGGAGTTCGCCGAGAAGGGCGACAACGGCCGCTGGGGCGCCCTCGACGTGGTGCCGACCACGGCCGACCTGCTGCTCGACTACCTGCGCGCCAACAGCCTCTGGCCGCTGCTGTCAGGCCTGGCCTGCTGCGCCATGGAGATGATGTCGGCTGCGACTGACGTCAACGACATGGACCGCTTCAACATGTTCCCCTTCCGCGCCAGCCCGCGCCAGGCCGATGTCCTCATCGTGGCCGGCACGTTGACCACGAAGATGTCCGGCCCGCTCATCCGCCTGTGGGAGCAGATGCCCGAGCCCAAGTGGTGCGTGGCCATGGGCGACTGCACCTGCTCCGGCGGCCGCTACAAGCGCTCCTACTCGACCGTCGAGGGCATCGACCGCATCATGCCCGTCGACGTCTACGTCCCCGGTTGCCCACCGCGGCCGGAGGGGCTCATCTACGGGATGCTCAAGTTGCAGCAGCTCGTCATCGAACGCCGCGGACAGTGGCAGGACCGCAAGGTCGGCCCCACCGTGCCCGACGGCGTCTAGTCACAGACGATGAGACGAACCACGGACAGGCGCAGCCTCCAGCACCTCGATGAACGCCTTGGCGATCATCTGGTGGTGCCCGCGGAGGCCATGGGCGACACCATCGAGCTGGTCATCGCACCGGCCTCTGTGCCGGCGGTGATGCGTGCCCTGCGCGAGGACGGCGACCTGCGCTACGAGCTGCTGGCCGACATCTGCGGGGTCGACACAGGCCTGACCATGCAGGTCGTCTACCACCTGTGGTCGCCGCTCTCGCCCGACTGGGTCCGCGTCATCGCCGACGGCCTCTCGCGTGACGACCCGCGCGTGCCCTCGATCACGTTCCTGTGGCCGGGTGCCGAGTGGGGTGAGCGCGAGGCCTACGACATGTTCGGCATCGAGTTCGAGGGCAACCGCGACCTGCGCCGCATCTACATGCCGCCCGACTACCTGGCCTTCCCGCTGCGCAAGGACTTCGCGCTGGCCGATGACGCCTCGCGCGGTCCCGGCGAAGGCATCCGTCACATGGAAACGCCGCTGCCCCCAGGCGAGGTGCGGGCGAACCCCGTCATCCGCACCAGCGCCGGCGCCGGAGCGGTGCTGGGCCCCGACGGCGAGCTGCTGGCCCTGGGCGCCGGCTCGATCGCGCTGCCCGAGGCGCCCGACGCCGCGGAGGAGCGGGCATGACCTCCGATCGTGAGCAGGTCCGGTCCCTGGACGATCCCGAGATCATGGTCCAGACGCCGGCCACCATCTACGACGCCATCCCGCCACTGACCCCACGCACCGAGCGCGAGGCCGAGTTCTACCAGCTCGAAGACGGCGAGATGTTCCTGAACCTGGGCCCGCAACATCCCTCCACCCACGGCGTGCTACGCGTGGTCATGAAGATCGATGGTGAGCGCATCGTCGATGTCGACCCCGTGCTGGGCTACCTCCACCGCGGCGTCGAGAAGATCTGCGAGTACGGCGACTGGCACCACGCCATCAGCAACACCGATCCGCTCGAGTACGCCGCCTCGATGTTCAGCGAAGCACTGCCGGTGCTGGCCGCCGAGCAGCTGCTCGACCTCGAGGTGCCGCGCCGCGCCGACTACATCCGCGTGCTGGCCTGGGAGCTCAACCGCATCTCCAGCCACGCGCTCTTCATCGGCTGGCTGGCGCTCGACCTCGGTGGCCTCACGCCCATCCTCTACGGTTTCGCCGAGCGCGACGAGATCGTGGAGATGCTGGCCGCGCTGACCGGCCAGAAGCTGCTCTTCAACTACATGCGCATCGGCGGCGTCAACGGCGACCTTAACCACGAGTTCCTGAGCCGCCTGGGTGACTGGATGAGCCGCGCCGGCGAGCACATCAACGGCCAGGCCAAGCTCATGAACGAGAATGAGATCTTCGTCAACCGCACCAAGGGCCTTGGCGTGCTCGACCGTGAGACGGCCCTGGGGCTGGGCATGTCCGGCCCGCCGTTGCGAGCCACGGGCGTGCCCTACGACGTGCGCCGGGCGCATCCGTACAGCGTCTACCCGGAGCTCGAGTTCGACATCCCGACTCGCAGCGACGGCGACTCCTACGCGCGCTATCTGCTGCACATCGAGGAGATCAAGCAGTCGCTGCGCATCATCGACCAGGTCCTGCACAAGATGCCCGACGGCCCGGTCATGGCCAAGCTGCCGCGCCTGCTGCGCATCCCGCCCAACCGCGCCTTCGCCGCGATCGAATCGCCGCGTGGCCAGTACGGCGTCTACGCCGTCAGCGACGGCTCCGACCAGCCGTTCCGCTTCCGCATCCACGATCCCTCGTTCTTCAACCTGCAGGCCGTGGGCTCGCTGTCCGAGGGGCAGGTGCTGGCTGACATCATGGCCATCATGGCTAGCCTCGACCCGATCATGGGCGGGATCGACAAGTGACCGCCGCGTCGAACTCGCAGGCCGGCCTCAGCACCGCGGGCAAGATCATCCTGCCGCTCATCGCCATCATCGTGGTGGTCTCGGTGGCCGGCACGATCCTGTGGGTCACCGGCGTGGGCGTCTCGCTCGCCGAGTGGACCCTCGACACGGGCAAGGCCAACATCGAGATCCTGCGCTTCGTGGCCGCCGCCACCGGCGTGCTGCTGTTCACCATCCCGGCGGCGTTCGTGATCATCTACATGGAGCTCAAGATCATCGCGCAGATGAACCTGCGCGTGGGCCCCGATCGCACCGGCCCATGGGGCGCGCTGGCCTCGCTCATGGCCGGCCTCAAGGTGCTCTCCAAGGAGGACTACACACCGCGCGGCGTGGACGTGCCCGTCTTCACGCTGGCACCGGCGGTCACCTTCCTGGCCTCCGTGCTGACGCTGCTGGTCATCCCCTTCGCGCCGGGGATGATCGGCTACGAGATGGAGCTGGGGCTCATCTACTTCTTCGCGGCCGGCAGCCTCGGCGTCATCGGCCTGATGATGGCCGGCTGGTCGAGCTTCAACAAGTACTCCCTGCTCGGTGGCCTGCGTGCTGCGGCCGCGGTCATCAGCTACGAGCTGCCACTCATCCTGGGCACCTTCGGCGTGGTCCTGCTGGCAGGCACGCTCAACCTCGGCCAGATCGTCGAAAACCAGGCCGGCGGCATCTGGAACTGGTACGCCTGGCAGCAGCCGCTGGCGCTGGGCATCTTCTTCATCGCCGCCACCGCCGAGGCCGGCCGCACGCCCTTCGACTACACCGAGGCGGACTCCGAGCTGGTGGCCGGCTTCGCCACCGAGTACAGCGGCATGCGCTTCGGCTTCTTCTTCTTCGCCGAGTACGTCAACGTCTTCATCCTCTCAGCCCTGACCGTGACGCTCTTCCTGGGCGGTTACCACGGCATCCTCGACGTTGATCCCTTCCTCTCCGCCATCGGTGTCGAGACGCCGGTCGAGCTCTCCAACCTCGATCCGGGCTCGCTGGGTCCGTGGCTGCTGGCCATCCCCTTCCTGGTGCCGCCCATCCTGACGCTGGCGATCGCGGCGCTGCTGTGGATGATCAAGACCGGCTGGGGCTTCATCAAGTCGCTGCTGGTGGGCTTCCTGCTGGCCAACCTGCTGGTCGGCGCCATCGTCAGCATCTGGGCCCTGCTCAGCTTCGAAGCCCTCATGGGCATCGTCTGGTTCATGGGCAAGTCGTTCGCGCTGGTGGGGCTGTTCGTGATGATGCGCGGAGCCTACCCTCGCGTGCGCATCGACCAGATGATGAACTTCGCCTGGAAGTGGCTGATGCCGGCCGCGCTGCTCAACATCTTCGTCACCGCGGGAGCCATCATCATCGTCACGGAATATCTCTCGTGAGGACAGACAGGATCCCCGGCCTGGCCATCATCAAAGGCATGGCCTTCGCCGTCCGACAGGTCTTCCGCCCGAACCTGACGGTGCGCTATCCCGAGGTCGTCAACGACATCTCCCCGCGCCACCGCGGCCGGCTCATCCTGCTCTACGACGAGGCCGGCTCGCTCAAGTGCGAGACCTGCTTCCAGTGCGCGCAGGCCTGCCCCGTCGAGTGCATCGACATGGGCGGCGCGGACACGCGCAACCGCTATCACGTGCATTGGGGCGCGGCTGAGCAGTACGCCGAGCGCCGTGAGGAGTCGGCCCTGCGCCGTTCTGGCCGGCCGGTCCCCGATCGCACCTTCGATGCCTTCGAGCGCATCGATCTCGCGCCGCTCGATGAGATCCTCGCCGCGGAGGGGCACAGGCCGCGCCGCGCCCTGGCCATCCTCGAGCAGACCCAGGGCGCCTACGGGCACCTGCCGGTGGCGGCGCTGCAGCACATCGCACACCAGACCGGCGCCGGCTACAGCGAGCTCTACGGCATCGCCACCTCGTATCCCCACCTGCACTTCGAGCCAGCGGTCGGCCACATCGTGCGCGTCTGCCGTTGCACGGGCTGCACGCTGCTCGGTGGTGGGCGCGTGCTGGCGGCCTTCCGCGAGCACCTCGGCACCGACGTCGGCGGCGTGAGCCCCGACGGTGCGGTGCGCCTGGGCACGACCGACTGCGGCGGCTCATCCTCCGGCAGCCCGTACGTCGAGGTCGACGGTGAGGCGCTACCCAAGTCGAGCGCTGAGGACGCGGCCACCATCGCCGCCGCGCTCCGTGCCAACGTGCCCCAGGGGGAAATGGCATGAGCCTGCCCATCCTGGCCGGCGCCCGCGATTGGCCGTCCGTGCTGCTGGCCCGCGCCGCCGAGGGCGAGGTGGCCGACATCGCGGCAGCCCAGGAGGGTGGCGCCTGGGAGGCCTTCCGCAGGGCCACCGGCGAGCTCTCGCCGGACGCTGTCATCAGCATGATCAGCGAGTCCGGCCTGCGCGGTCGCGGCGGTGCCGGCTTCCCAACAGGCGCCAAGTGGCGCGACTGTGCCTCGCAGCCCGATCCGCAGCGCTACGTCGTGGCCAACGGCTTCGAGGCCGATCCCGGCGCACAGATCGACCGCGCGCTCATGGAGCGTGATCCACACGCGGTCGTGGAGGGCGTGGCCATCACCGCTTGGGCGGTGGGTGCCGAAGCCGCCGTCATCGCCGTCTCCACCAGCGCCCCGGTCGCTGTCGATCGGCTGCGCACCGCCATCGAGGAGGCCGAGGAGCGTGGCTACATCGGCCGTGCTGCCGACGGCCGGGTGCTCGAGATCGAGGTGCGCGAGGTCAGCGGCTCCTTCGTGGTCGGCGAAGAGACCGTGCTCTTGCGCGCGCTGGAAAGCCGACGCGCACAGCCCGATCAGCGGCCGCCGTACCCCTCCCGCGCGGGCCTGTGGGGAAAGCCCACCGTCGTCAACAACGTCAAGACGCTGGCCGCCGTACCCTGGATCGTGGGCCACGGCGCCGGTGCCTACGCCGCGCTGGGCAACGCCGATACACCCGGCACCACACTCATCCAGCTGGGCGGCGCCGTGCGCAAGCCCGGCATCGTGGAGGTGCCCTTCGACGCCACCGTCCGCGAGGTGCTCGATGGTCCCGGTGGCTTCGTGCACGGCGCGCTGAAGGCGGTGCTGGTCGGCGGCCCCACCGGGGGTTTCCTACCGCCCGACGCGCTGGACACCACGCTCACCTACTCCGCCCTGCGTGAGGCCGGCGCCCTGGCCGGCTCGGGCACGCTGCTGGCGCTCGATGAGAGTGCCTGCGTCGTGGACGTGGCCACGCTCATGACGCGTTACCTCAGCGACAACGCCTGCGGCAAGACCATCCCCTGCCGCATCGGCACCCGCCGCATGGCTGAGCTGGGCGGCGCCGTCTGCTCCGGCCACGCGCGCCCGGGCGATGCCGGCTTGCTGGAAGACCTGGCGGCCGATGTGCGCGCCTCGGCACTGTGCGGCCTGGAGGCCGACGCCTCGAACCCGCTCATCAGTGGGATGCGATACTTCGCGTCCGAGTTCGAAGCCCACACCGTGCGTGGCGAGTGCCCCGCGGGCGTCTGCCAACCCATCCGACTGGCCGGTGCCGC
>Ga0209013_10002063_pt1 | contig 18389 bp, 18 predicted proteins | sample Cruoilmetagenom2_FD_187291 | JGI IMG/M metagenome (GOLD analysis project Ga0209013, IMG submission 187291) | Oil polluted marine microbial communities from Coal Oil Point, Santa Barbara, California, USA - Sample 2 (SPAdes) (version 2) | ecosystem: Environmental > Aquatic > Marine > Oil seeps ...
TGCTGTGATGATCCCACCCCGTCCGGTGATGCTCTTTTTTCCCCTGACCAGGAACAATCCTGATATGGCTAAGAGAATTAATCCGAAGGCAAACAGGTCAGAGAACCAGGTCCATAGTCTCTTTGGCTTGTTGTAGTGAAGGTAATTCATCTCGTTAAACACCGCCCGGTTACGTACCTTGGTCACTGTGAGGCTTCCGTCTGGAAGGTATACATTAATATGCCCCCCCTTCAAATAGATCATCAGGTATTCATCATTGGGGAAATAAAACTGCTTGTAATTGCTCCGTTCCCCTGTAATCTCAAGGATCTCTTCAACAACCTTTCTGGTTACAGTCGATTTGGTTAAAGGTGATTGGTAATTAAATGACTCTGAGCGAGATACAATACCTGGATTCCAGTGTCTGGCCACACCGTGATTGAGAGCGATCCCGGAGATACCATATATAATGGACATTCCAAAAAACAAATAGCCCAGTTCCCGGTGAATCCACCGGTTCCACTTTCGCCAGTTCATAAAGCTTATTGTGTAATTTCTTGAAAGTCCGTAGCTTCAATGAAGTAATCGGCCTTTTCAGCCTCGGTATGGGCCATCTCTGCGTCGTGGTGCTCTTTGGATTCATGGTCCTCAACATGTTCCAGGGCCTGAATAGGATTCAATACTTTAAAGGTGCCTTTTAAGGCTACAGTGGAGCCTTCCAGGTCGATTTTGAACTCATCAATGTCTCCACTGGGCACGATCCTGATCTGGGTCTCCCCATCTTCACCCACCACGAAACACTTTTGTCCACTGTGTCTGCATACATGGGTGACCATGCCCGATATGGCTACCTCTTTGCCATCATATTCAGCTGGCTGGGCCAGCATCTCTTCGATGGTGACCGAAACTATTTTCTCTTTTTCAGTTGTCTGGGAATCAATACTCTCCTTTTGTGCTGATTGGTTGCATGAAACCATTAGAACAGCCACAGAAACAAATAAAACAACTCTTTGCATATCAATTGTGATTATAATTTCGGGACAAAACTATAAAATATTATTGATTAAAGCTTGCAAGGCAGGAGTCGAGCTTATCATAGATCTCAAATACATGATGTAACTGCAGCAACTTAAACAGCTCCATCACATCCTTGTCCACATTGCATATCTTAAACTGACCATAATTATTATTGGCCGCTTTCATGGCCGAAAGGAAAACTCCAAAGCCGGAACTATCTATGAAGGTAATGCCCTGAAGGTCAAATATGAGATTCACATTGGGCTTATTGAAGAACTCCAGCAGACTCTCTTTCACCGGTTCAGTAATGAGCGCATTGAGACGAATGGTGTCTTTGAATTTAACTATCAAAATATCGTTGATGTTACTTGTCTCAAGCATAGTGTGACCTCCTTTAGTTATTATTTTCAAGCTCTTCTACAGCAAGCTGGCATTGATCCAGGAAATATGTAACCATCGATTCATACCGCTCCACCTCTTTCTCTTCACCGGCCAGTATTTCCAGTTCCTTCAGCTGATCTGCCACCTGGTTCATACCCATCACAGCTACTGATGATTTGGCCTTGTGTGCCATTTTGGAAAGGCTGTCATAATCTTTTTTTCGAAGCAATTCAGGCATCTCTTGTTTGTATTCCTCAATCTGTTCGCGAAACAGCTCAATCATCTCCTGGATGAATTTGGAGTCACCACCTGACATGGTTCTCAAATAATTCAGGTCTGAAATCATAGTGGCAAGATGCTAGGTTGAAAACTTCTTTGGATCACTAAAATTATATTTTTTATTTTTAGAAATATAACCTTTCTTGGTTTTTTATACCGCGAGAAAGAAGTTTAAGCATATATGAAAAAGATTATTGTCATCATTCTCACAGGGTTTATCTCCATCCAGGCGGCATCTGGACAACTGTCATTCAAAGAGAAAAGGCTACGAGATAAGGCCCTGAATGCAGGCATTACCTATATTAATCAAAAGGAATTTGAACCCGCAGCGCTGAAGCTGACAGAGTGCCTTGATCTGGACAGTACATTCGCCCCAGCCTACCTGCAACGTGGACGTATTTGGATTGAATGGGGAGCCTTAGATGATGCCATGGATGATCTTAACCTGGCCATTCTGTTCGACCCTGCCCTTGGAGAGGCATATTTCTATAAAGGATATATCCTTTTTGGCACAGATTCGACCGGAGCAGATGTTGCATTGCTTGACGCTGCCATCTCCCATGGGTTTACCGATCCGTGGGTTTATTATTTCAGGGCCCTCATGAAAATAAGAGACGGCATGGATGGTATGGCCATGAATGATCTGAATATGGCCATTGAGGGAAAAGTGGATTTTGCGCTTGCCTATCATGAAAGGGCAGGTGTCAAGAGGCGGACAGGTGATCTGCAAGGATCACATTTCGATTATCAGACAGCCATTGAATACCAGCCTCAATTTCCGCTGGCTTATAACAACAGGGGTTCCGTAAAGATCCTGATGGGTGATTACGACGGTGCCATCAAGGATTACACAATGGCCCTGGAACAGGACCAGGAACTTGTAATTGCTCTGAACAACAGAGGGTATGCTCGAAATTTCCTGGGAGATATGGAAGGGGCTCTGCAGGATTTTGATGCTGCCATTACCTTGAGTCACCAATTTCCAATTGCAAATCTCAACAAGGCTTCCCTGTTAGCCAAACAAACGCAGCTTATGCCAGCTCTTGATTTACTGGATGGGGTGTTGGTGGAGTATCCGGAAGAAGCACTGCTTTACCTGAACAGAGGATTGATCCGGGAACTTGCTGGTGATATTGACGGTGCATGCGAGGATTGGAACATGGCGAAGGAATTGGGCGCTGAGCAAGCTGATGAATTTATAAAGGAGTGCAGTAATCTATAATAATGGTATGGCATTGAAATGGTTTAACACAGGTCTGTTTTTATTTTTTGTACACAGTTTTCTCTGGTCACAGGAGGATATTAAGATTGCTAAAAAGCATTTTAAGACTGGTATTGAAATAGGATTTAAAGAGGCCTGGGCAAGTGTCAAAGAAGGTAATAAGTATTTCGAGGAGGGTGCAGGTACCTTTGACCTGGCCAGGGATTTTTATCTTTTTGCACATCAGTACAATCCGGAAAATGCCGAACTCAATTATAAACTGGGGGTGTGCTACCTCTATACGGATAACAAATACGAGGCCATCAATTACCTTCATAAGGCATTCCAGTTGAATCCTGAAGTGAGCACAGATATTCACCTTATGCTGGGCCAGTCATTCCAACTGGTCCTTGAGTTTGATCTGGCCATGGAGCATTACAACGCACACATGGAGATACTGGAGCCCGATAAGAAAGTTGAATATTCCAGTGTGCTGGCAAAACGCTTAACAGAATGTCAGCACGGAAGGTCACTGTCCCAGGATCCTGTTAGGGTCATTATCCAGAACCTGGGCGAAAATGTGAATTCGAAGTATGATGATTACAATCCCATTTTTGCTTATGGTGACAGTGCCCTGTTTTTCACCTCCCGCCGCCCGGTAGAAAGATCCAAACGGAATCCCATCGACAACAAGTTCAATGAAGATATCTTCAGGTCCCCTGCAACTGGGAAGAAATTTGGGAAGGCACTTTTGCTGAATAAGCCTTTCAATTCCAAGTATAATGATGCACTGGTGGGTATTGGTTCCGATGGCAACCGCATGTTCCTGTACCGGGGAAATATCGGTGGGGGAGACATCCGGGTTTCTTCGTATAATCCGGAAAAGGGAAAATGGACCAGGCCGAAAAGTTTGAGTGGGAAACTTTCCAGCAGGGATGGTGAGACCTCAGCCTGCCTGTCACCTGATGGACAGGAGCTCTTTTATGTATCGAAAAATGAAAAACTGAGCAGGGGAGGCAAAGATATACTGGTATCAAGGCTGGACAGCAAGGGAAAATGGGCCAAGCCACAAAACTTAAGTAGTCTGATCAATACAGAGTTCGATGAGGAGGGAATTTTTATTTCAGGAAATGGCCGGTACCTCTATTTTGCTTCACAGGGCCATAACAGCATGGGAGGATATGACATTTTTCGGTCGGAGCGGCAGGACAACGGGGCATGGTCGACCCCCGAAAATTTGGGTTACCCCATCAATACACCCGATGATGAACTGTTTTATATTACGGATGCGGCAGGGACCTACGGATATTATTCAGCCATAAGGGAGGGTGGAGTAGGGGCCAAAGATATTTACAAAGTTATATTTCTTGGTTCGGAGAAGGAGTTGATTTTCAGGACCATGGATCAGCTGGTGGCAGGACCGGATCCGGTTATGACAGGTTTCCTTTCACCCCCCCGGTTCATGGAGCTGGATACTATGTTTGTCATGACCGGACGAGTGCTGGATACCATCGGGGAAGTGACTCCCGTGGTGGCCAAAATGACTTTTATTGATCCTTACACCGGTGAAAGAGATGCTTTTGTGATTTCCGATACGTCAGGTACTTACACTGCCAGGTTGCCCGAGCCGAAGATTTATGGTGTGGAGATCAATGCTGCAGGATACCTCTATTTTCTGGATATTCTGGATCTGACCTCAGAGACCAATGATGAGCAATTGCACCGCGACTTCTTCCTGAAAAAGGTAGAGGTTGGGACCAAAGTGGTACTTGATAATATTTATTTTGAAACTGGAAAGGCAGTACTGCAGCCTGAGTCGTTTGATGCCCTGGACCAGGTATTCAGATTTATGGAGAACAACCCCACCATGAAAATTGAGATTTCAGGGCACACCGATAATACTGGATCTCTTCGCATCAACCAAAGGCTCTCCAGAGACAGGGCCAGATCAGTGGTAGATTACCTTGTGAGTGGAGGTATTTCAGAGGAGATGCTGGTGTATGAAGGGTATGCCGATACCCAGCCTGTTGCACCCAATGACACCCGTGAAGGAAGGGAACGGAACCGGCGTGTGGAGTTTAAAGTTCTCTCCAAGTAGAACCCTGTTTTTTAACAATCTCTTTCCTGCTGGAAAGTATTACATTTGTCGGATAGTTCCGTACAAGTTCTAATTTCTTTTATTGTGAAAAAAACGGTCTTCAACAAATATCACCATGAACAGGGTGGAAAAATGGTCCCTTTTGCAGGTTTTGAAATGCCGGTGGAGTATGCCGGAGTCAGACAGGAACATATCAATGTGAGGGAAAATGTAGGTGTTTTTGATGTATCCCATATGGGCGAAATCTGGGTCAAGGGCCCTGCATCGATTGACCTGATCCAGAAGCTCACCTCCAATGATATAAAGTTGCTTGAACCAGGGAAAATACAGTATACCTGCTTCCCCAACCATCAGGGAGGGATTGTAGATGATCTGCTGGTTTACTGTTACGAAAAAGATAAGTGCCTCCTGGTAGTCAATGCCTCCAATATTGAGAAGGATTATAACTGGATCCTTGAGCAAAATCAGATGGGTGCCGAAGTTGAAAATGCTTCCGACCAGATCTCACAACTGGCAGTTCAGGGTCCCAATGCCAGGGCCTTGCTTCAGAAATTAACATCCATTGACCTGTCGGGCATCCCCTATTATAATTTTGTCACAGGTGAACTGGCTGGGGTGAAGGAGGTGATCATTAGTAATTCCGGGTATACAGGTGCAGGTGGATTTGAACTCTACATGTACAACGAAGATGGCAATCAGGTCTGGGAAAGTCTTTTTAAAGCTGGAAAAGAGATGGGGCTGGAGCCCGCCGGGCTGGCTGCCAGGGATACCCTGAGGCTGGAAATGGGATTTTGTCTCTACGGAAATGATATCGATGAAAACACCTCTCCCATTGAAGCGGGACTGGGATGGATCACGAAATTTACAGAGGGAAATAACTTTATTAATCGCACCTCACTGGAGCAGCAAAAATCCAATGGTATTAAGAAGCGATTGGTAGCTTTCGAACTTATGGAACGCGGAATTCCCAGACAACACTATCCCATTCTTGATCTGGACGGAAATATCATTGGTGAAGTTACTTCCGGAACCATGTCGCCCATGCTGAACAAAGGCATTGGTATGGGTTATGTGGATGTGCAACATGCCACCAAAGGGTCCGAAATCCGCATAGGGATCAGGAACAAGCATATCTCCGCAACGGTGGTGAAGCCACCCATTTACAAATTGCCGGTCAATCTTAAGTAAGCATGAAACAGCAGAAGATCGAGGTATGTTACTCACCGGCCCTCTTCCCTTATTACGAGAACCATGATGCCATTGTGGTGGTCACCGATATCCTCAGGGCCAGTTCCGCCATTGTCACGGCCTTTATGAATGGGGTGGAACAGATCATTCCAGTGGGTACACTGGAGGAAGCAAAAGCTTACAAGGAGAAGGGATATATGGTGGCAGCCGAGAGGGACGGGATCGTCAGGGATTTTGCCGATTTTGGAAACTCACCCTATAATTTTATTCCTGAACGGGTAGATGGAAACCAGATCGTTTATAGTACCACCAATGGGACCAATGCCATCCAGCTCGCATCCAGTGGTCATCAGGTGTTAATTGGAGCCTATCTGAATATCTCCGCCCTGGCAAAACATATCATGAAGGAGGGGAGAGATCTGCTTGTACTTTGTGCCGGCTGGAAAAACAAGTTTAATCTGGAGGATACCCTTTTTGCAGGTGCTCTGGCTGAGATGGTTCTGGCAGATGATCGTTTCTATACCATCTGTGATGCCACCCTGGGCGCCATGGACTTGTATGATGCTGCAAAGGTAGATATGTTGGGATACATTGAGAAAGTGGCCCAACGTCACCGCTTAAAGAAAAACAACCTGGATGATGTGATCGGCTATTGTCACGAATTTGACCGGACAGAACTGATACCGGTTCTTAAGGAGAAATTGCGGATTTCGCTTATAAATACGAAGTAAAAAGTATTAAATAACTATTATTTGGAAGTTATTCACATTACTTGGTTCGCAATTGTATTAAATGTAATTTTACCTGTTATTGAAATAACAATACCTGATTCTTTCACAACAAAATTTAGAACGAATGAAAAAACACAACTTCGCAGCAGGACCATCCATCCTTTCGCCCTACACCATCAAACACACTGCAGAAGGCATTCTGGACCTGGATAATACAGGGCTTTCGGTCATGGAGATCTCCCACCGAAGCAAAGAATTTATGGCCATCATGGATGAAACCCAGCAGTTGTTTGTGGAGTTGCTTGAAATCCCCACAGGTTACAGTGTGCTGCTGCTGCAGGGAGGAGCCAGCATGCAGTTTTGCATGGTGCCTTACAATTTGCTGAAAACCAAAGCTGCCTACCTGGACACAGGTTCATGGGCCAACAAGGCTGTAAAGGAAGCAAAGATGTTCGGAGAGGTGGATGTGGTTGCATCTTCAAAGGATACAACCTATTCATACATCCCAAGGGATTATTCCATACCAGGTGATGCAGATTATTTCCATATCACCACCAACAATACCATTTATGGTACCGAGATTAAAGAGGATATGGATGTTCCGGTAAACCTGGTAGCCGATATGTCGTCCGATATCTTCAGCCGGCCCATTGATGTCTCTAAATATGCACTGATCTATGGTGGAGCGCAGAAAAACCTGGCTCCGGCGGGTGTTACATTTGTGATTGTCAGGGATGATGTACTGGGGAATATGGAGAGGGCCATTCCCACCATGCTGGATTACAGGACCCATATTGATAAAGGATCCATGTTCAATACACCTCCTTGCGTGGCCATCTATGCGGCCATGCACACACTTCGCTGGTACAAAGAGCAGGGAGGGGTGGCAGCCATGCACAAGCTTAATGTGGAAAAGGCTTCCATTCTGTATGATGAGATCAACAGGAGCACGCTGTTTACCTCTAACATCGATAATGTGGATGATCGGTCCATCATGAATGTCACGTTCGTGATGAAAGAGGAGTACAAGGAGAGGGAGGCAGATTTTCTGACCTTTGCCACCAGCCGGGGAATGTCCGGAATCAAAGGGCACAGGTCGGTGGGCGGATTCAGGGCTTCCATATACAATGCCATGCCCCGCTCCTCAGTAGAAGCACTTATCGGTGCCATGCAAGATTTTGAAAAAAGTTTATAATTCATTTAAATATTCAGAATACAATGGCTAAAGTTTTAATAGCAACAGTAAAGCCCTTTTCTGCTGAAGCAGTGGAAGAGGTGAAGGGCGTTTTCAAGAAAGCAGGATATGAGGTAGAGGTTCTGTCAAAATACCCTGATCAGTCTGACCTGATTGGTGCCGTGGCCGATGCTGATGCCCTGATCATTCGCAGTGATAATGTGGACAGGGAGGTACTGGAGGCGGCTAAAAACCTGAAAATTGTTGTCAGGGCCGGTGCGGGTTACGACAATGTGGATCTGGAAGCAGCCACAGATCATGGTGTAGTAGTGATGAATACACCTGGACAAAATTCCAACGCTGTTGCAGAACTTGTGCTGGGGATGATGGTATTTATGAACCGGAACCGATTCACTCCGGCTGCCGGTAGCGAGCTGAGGGGCAAGAAGCTGGGAATCCATGCCTACGGTGCAGTGGGAAGGATTGTGGGTATGGTTGCCAAAGGATTTGGGATGAAGGTATATGCATATGACCCCTTTGTTGATTCAGTGATCATCAAGAATGATGGTGTGGTTTGTGAGGAGAGCGTTCAAGGCCTTTACAGCAAATGTGAATACATTTCCCTGCACATTCCAGCCAATGATGAGACGAAAGAATCCGTTAATTTTGATCTGCTTAACATGATGCCAGAAGGAGCCACACTGATTAATACAGCCCGAAAAGAGGTGATCGATGAAGCAGGATTGGTAAAAATGTTCAAGGAACGTGGCGATTTCAGATACCTGTCAGATATTGCACCAGCATGCAAAGATGACCTGGAGGTACAATTTAAAGAGAGGGTATTCTTTACGCCCAAGAAAATGGGAGCCCAGACCGCTGAAGCCAACCTGAATGCAGGTGTGGCAGCCGCACGTCAAATTGTTGGTTTTCTTGAGAAGGGAGAGACAACTTTTAAAGTCAACTAGTCCATGGCAAAGTTACATGCATTCAAGGGATTCAGACCCGGAAAAGAGAATGTGAGTGAGGTGGCTTCAAGGCCCTATGATGTATTGAATTCCAAGGAGGCCCGGGATGAGGTCAGCGGCAATCCCTGGTCCTTCCTTCATGTGGTCAAACCTGAAGTGGACCTTCCCGAAGATACAGATCTCCATTCGGACGAGGTATATAATAAGGGCAAGGAAAACCTTGAAAAGCTTATTGATGAAGGCTATTTTAAGCAGGAACAAACAGAATTGCTTTATGTGTACGGACAAACCATGTTCGGAAAGAGACAATACGGAATTGTAGGATGTGCTGCGGTTGATGACTACCTGAATGATGTGATCAAAAAACATGAGTTGACCAGGCCTGACAAAGAGGAGGACAGGATGAATCACATTCGTGTAACCAACTTCAATGCGGAGCCGGTATTTTTCGCCTACCCCGACCACCCTGAATTGGATTCTATTGTAGCGGATGTGGTTTCCGGAGAGGCTGAATATGATTTTACCACTGAGGATGGTGTTGGGCACCATTTCTGGCTGGTGACCGGCAGCAAGGATATCAAACGGATCATTGAGGTCTTTGACCGGGAGATCCAGTATACGTATGTGGCTGACGGTCATCACCGTACAGCTGCAGCTGCTCTGGTGGGTCAGGAACGAAAGAGGCAGAGCCCCGCACACAGGGGCGATGAAGAGTACAATTACTTCCTTGCCGTTCATTTTCCGGCTTCACAGTTAACCATTATCGACTACAACAGGGTGGTTAAAGATTTGAATGGAATGAGTCCGGAAGAGTTCCTGGAGGAGTTGGGAGAAGGATTTGTTGTGAAGGAGATGGGGCCCGAAATTTACAAGCCCGATGAGTTGCACAATTTCGGTCTCTACCTGGAAGGGAAATGGTACTCCTTAACGGCCCGACCAGGCACCTTTAATGATGAGGACCCCATTGGTTGTCTCGATGTAACTCTCCTCTCAGAACAGGTATTGGGCCCATTGCTGAATATAACCGATCTGAGAAAGTCCAGACGCATCGATTTTGTTGGTGGGATCCGTGGACTGGAGGAGTTGACAAGGCGGGTTGACAGCGGTGAGATGGCCGCTGCATTTGCCCTTTACCCGGTAACCATGAAACAACTCATGGATATTGCCGATAACGGGATGATCATGCCACCCAAAACCACCTGGTTTGAGCCCAAATTACGCAGCGGCCTGGTCATACATTCCCTGGAATAAGTGTTATCTTCGGGTATGGGAATTGTTGAGAATCTTCAAAAGCTGACGAAGCAGATACCTGACCATGTAACGCTGGTGGCCGTCTCCAAGACAAAACCGGATGAAATGATCATGGAAGCTTACCAGGCAGGCCATCGTGACTTCGGTGAGAATAAAGTCCAGGACCTGGCGGCCAAGCAGGAACGATTGCCCGATGATATCCGATGGCATATGATTGGGCATTTGCAATCCAATAAGGTTAAATACCTCACCTCATTTGTCCACATGATCCATGGAGTGGATAGCCTGAAACTTTTAAAGGTGATCAACAGGGAGGCATTAAAGAATGAACGTGTCATTGATTGTCTGCTGCAGGTACATATTGCACGGGAGGAGACAAAATTCGGGCTATCCAGGGACGAAGTGCTTCAAATGGTTCATTCAGAATCTTACGGAGAACTGGAGAATATCAGGATCAGGGGTGTCATGGGCATGGCCAGCTATACCGAAAATTCAGCCCAGATCAGGGAGGAGTTTCGCCAGCTAAAACGTATATTTGAGGAGTTGAAGGCTACTGTTTTTTCCAGCAGGAAGCAGTTCGATCAGCTCTCCTTCGGAATGTCCGGAGATTATCAGCTGGCCGTTGAAGAGGGGAGTACCATGGTACGCATCGGAAGCCTTATATTTGGATCCAGGAATTATTGAAAATCTACCCATATGATTGACCTATCCACCACCTATGCCGGCATGAACCTGAAGAGTCCGGTAATCGTTAGTAGCAGTGGCCTTACCAATTCCATTGAACGTATTAAGAAAATTGCACACGCAGGAGCAGGTGCAGTGGTGATGAAATCTCTTTTTGAAGAGCAGATAATGCATGAGGTTGGCCACCTGTCGGCCGGAAGTGATTATCCCGAAGCAGAAGACTACCTCAGAACCTATGCACGGGAGAACTCACTGGAAAGCTACCTCTCCATCATCAGGGGAGCGAAGGATCTGGTGAGTATTCCGGTCATAGCGAGTATCAACTGTGTGAGTGCTGCCGAGTGGATCGACTTTGCAGGAAAAATTGAGAGCGCTGGTGCCGATGCACTGGAGTTAAATATCTATTTTCTGCCTATCAACAAGGACAAAGATCCAAGGGAATATGAGAAGGTGTACCTCGACCTGGTTTCAAGTGTGAAGAAGAAGACTTCCCTTCCTGTGATCGTGAAACTTGGCAATGGATTCTCCAATGTCACCTGGATGGTGAACCAGCTCTACCTCCGTGGTGCAGCTGCAGTGGTACTTTTCAACCGTTTTTATGCCCCGGATATCGATACAACCGACCTGAGTTTCGGATCATCGGAAGTACTCAGTTCACCGGCCGATCTAAGGAATTCGCTCCGATGGATCGGTATTGTATCTTCACAGGTTGAACAGATTGACCTGGCAGCATCCACCGGTGTACACAGTGGTCTGGCTGTGGTAAAACAGATACTGGCAGGTGCAACTGCGGTCCAGGTTTGCTCGGTCCTTTATCGCAATGGCATTGATTACATCCGGGATATGATTGCTGAGATGAAGAAATGGATGGAGAAGCATCAGTATGAGACCCTGGGTGATTTCAGGGGAAAAATGAATTATAGCAGCCTGGATGATCCATCTGTTTATGAAAGGGCGCAGTTCATCAAGTACTTTTCCAAGATGCACTGATCTGTCAGTAATTGGCAACCACTTTTATCAGCTCACTTAGCAACGGTTTTTTCTGTTCATCAACCTCCTTGATACGCGATTTAAGATTTGTTATAATCTGATCTCTCTCATCCTGTTCAAGATCTCCGACCGCCTCCTCAATCACCGTAAAAGCTTCGATGGCTGCTTCATATTCGCCAGTGATGATCACCTTAACAAAGGTATCGATCTGTTTTCCGTAAGAGAGTCCGTTTTGCCAGCAGGCTGACACCAGGATCGTTAAGATCTTTGAATTCTCCGGATTGTCAATGGCCTCTGCCAGGGCAGGTACAGCCTCTTTATCCTTCAAATCGCTCAGTAAGGAGCTGATGGCACTGATGATCTGCTCATCCTCCTGGTCCAGCAACAGTTCAAACAGATCGGGAAGGATGGAGACATTGCCGTCGCTCCTTAACTCTTTCAGGGTGGTTAATATGGCAGACCGGTTCCCCGACCGGAGCGACTGAATCTGGTTTTTGAGCTTGTTACTCGTACTGATTCTTGTATTTTGCATTTTCTTTTCAGCCACTTCATTTTTTAGTTACAATTGCTGTCGAGGAATTCACCTGCCTTAAAAATGCCATACTGAAATGCTTTCTGATAGCAATGGCAAGCCCCTCTTCTGTTCCCCAGCTTTTCTGAAAGTTTGCCTTTCTCGAACCAGATCTCTCCGTTTAAGGGATCAAGATCCAGAGCCATGGACATATCTTTGTCAGCATACCTGTTTGTTCCGGTGGAAGCATAGGTCATTCCCCTGGCGAAATAGTACTCCGACTTTCCTGTGTCAAGTGCCAGGGCATGATTAAAAGATTGAATAGCATCCAGATATTTTCCATGTTCGAACAGGATCAATCCTTTTCTATAAATGGCCTCATCATCTGCAGGAAAATAGGTAAGGTAAAGCTCCATATCTTCTATGGCTCCCGACAGGTCCTCCTCATGGCTGCGAACCTCTGCACGCTGAATATAAGCGTCAAACCTGGCCGGATCCTGCCTGATCACCCTGCTTAGTGAAATGGCAGCTTCTTCAGAAGCGCCATCTTCCAGCTGATAGCGGGCGAGTTTCTGGACAGCATCCAGGTTTCTTACATCACTTTTAACGGCCGACCTGAGCTCAGAACGGGCTGCTTTAGCATTACCCAGTTCCGTGTAAATGGCAGCTTTTTCAGCTTGAACAATGCTGCGTTTATACCCTTGCTTTTCCAGTTTGTTCAGCAGGTTGATGGCTCCCAGGTGATCGCCGTTGTCATTAAGGAATATGGCCTCCTGAAACTCCTTGTCCCCGCTGCCAAACCACTTTTTTTCATTCCAGAGCTGTTGCCAGCCCGGCGATCCCTCAAGTGTGGAGAGTTCTTCATCCAGCAGGATGATGCGTTCGGCCAGTTTGTAACGCGACGAAAGATGTACTCTTAAGTATTTTAGGGCCAACTCTGGATGGTTCAATTTCACTTCTGTTTTGGCAAGGTAAAAACTGCCCATTCCATTGCGGCGTTTTTCAGTTTCATAAAATGCATCCCTGGCGGCAGGATAATTCTTCAGTTCATAATATGAAAGGCCCAGGTGAAGGAGGATCTCTGTTTCACCAGGATTCTGGTCCAGTGCCTTCTCCAGATGAAAAACAGCTGAATCATACAACTTCTGGTTCATGCAGGCCCGACCTGCCAGGTAGGGGTCAACCTGACCGAAACCCAGTACTGAAACAAACAGAAAAGTTGCCAGAAGTCCCTGTTTTCGCATAACACAATTATTTGGTTTCAATAAACACATCATTATCGTCACCCGAATAAACATAAATAAAACCTGTGAGGACATATGCCTCCAGTCCCGTCAAACGGTATTCATATACATCGCATATATAATAGTAGACTCCGGGCGCAACCAATTTATCTGTACCTGTGATCTTTCCGTCCCAGTTGATATCCGGATCTTCAGTTTCGAATACCTGCAAACCCCACCGGTTGAATATAGTCATGTCCACTCTTTCTATATAAGAGGTTCGCAGCGGACGGTAAATATCATTGATCCCGTCACCGTTAGGGGAGAAGACGTTGGGAAGGACATAGTTGGAGCATTCGTCCAGACAGAGCCTTACAGAAGGGACAGATTCGTTATCAAATGAATCGATGGCAGTAACGAAATAACAACCGGTCAGGGAGTTTTCCGCGTAATGGTCATACACAGTATCGTTTCTGCTGTTGAACTCGGCAATGAGAACCGGAGAGAGCTCAATGGTGGGGCTGTAATAGAGATTATAACCTACCACATCCGCGGCACAGGGAATATCCTCCTCATAACTCCACCATACATGGTTATATCCACTGTCGCACACCGAATATCCGTTAAGATCAGGGGGACAGGGTGGTGTGGTATCCACCGGCATGGTGCAATTGGTGTGGCTGTAGTTTACATTTTCATAAAGTTTTCCATCCAGGAGTCTCCAACCCGTACTGGTGACCCTGTAACAGTACTCAACCCCATTGGAAAGCCCTTCATCTATGAAGGTTTCATCGGTGGTGAATCCGATGGAATCATACTCCCCGCTGCTCTGGTTGAGGCGATAAACAGTATGGTCATAATTGATCCATGGTACGTTTTTCCGCATCCGGACCACAATGTGGTTGTCCTCACCAACCAGATCAGGATAGAGTGAGGAGGCAGCCTCGGGCATGCCAATGAGGAACCTGTTCCCGGGAGCATCGTTGTAAAGTTCTACGCCGTATGACCAAGGAAAAATTTCCGTATTCACATTTTCATCCAGCCAAATAGTATCGTTCAGGTCGGAAGTTTTGAAAGATCCTACCTGAACCAGGGACTGTCCCAGCAGGTCATCTGAGCGGTATATGATGTATTCGTATGGACCGGTGGCCGGAATCGTGTCCAGCTTTGAGGGACGGGCCCAGGCCAGGCGGATGGTTCCACTGGATGTATGATCCACCACACTCACTTCAAGGAGGGAGGGTGATCCTTCCACAAGCGGAGTGCAATTTTCCGGTGATGGATAGCTTAAAGCGCCATCGGGATATACCGAAACGATCATGTAGCAATACTCGTTCCCCTGTTCCAGTCCGTTTCCATTGTTATCATCCACAAAAATGGTATCCAACCTCTCTTTGGTGCTGCCAATGAATTCATACCCGGTCTCGGTGGGCACCCCACCTGTGCAGGTGTCAGGAACATATCCTGCCGGTCCTGTTTTCCTGAAGACTTGATAATCTGTGACAGGCAAACATGTATCTGCCGGCCAGGTCACAGTGACTGAGTTGCTTCCCGGAATCAGCATAGGCATCCCCGGGGCCGGGCCCAGGACCCTGATGTTCATATTGCGTATATCCACCAGGGGGGTCTCCGGGTGACTGTCCTCCGCTTTAAAAACGACTGTGTAATATTGCTTCCTGACATGGGAGCAATCGGTATGCCATTCAAACCTGGCCCTGCTGTAACCTATGGTAGCAGAGGCTTCATCCACTACATAGGTAGCCGGATTCTGTTCCACCACGAATGGTCCGCCTGTGGCCCATTGCTGGATAGAATCACTATCCTCATCTGTGGCGATCATATCGATAGAAAGCAGACTTCCTGCCTGAATGCAGTAATTCCCGGGTTCGTTCTGCACCGGGGGGTGGTTGTCGGTATTGAATACATCGATTTGCATGTCCCTGACGATATTGCCGATCTTTACCCCGCTGCGCCACTCCTCCACATCGATGGCAATGTTAAAGATTCCGGTATCCGCAGGAGTGATCCAGGTCAGGTCCCCGGTATAGGCATTTATAAAGAGCGTGTCACTTGCGGGTGGCAGGGTATACCCATCGATGGGCCTGCCATCCTGTTCGGTACACACAGTCAGTTTATAAGAGATGCTGTCACCATCGGGATCATAGGCAGCCGGATTGTGAATGAAAATTTGGCCGTATGCTGCCCTGTCTATGGGAGGATTCAGCAAAATGGGTGAAGAGTTGTTTCCCAACAAAGGATTAATGAGGATGGTCGTTTTTATGGAGAAGACCACATTCACCGAGTTGGGAATGTTCTTTACACCATCGTTTCGGTTGGGGTCCTGAACAACAATTCCATACACACCCGGTCCGGGAAAAGTATGTTGGGTGATATAAACATTCTTTTGGTAGTAATTGGGAAGCTTGGTGATAGAGATCCGTGGGGCAAATGAAAAGGTGTTATCGCCCCATTGTACCTCAAGCTCGTTGCGATCGGCCTGACTCAGCGTAAAAGTAAAGGTGGTGATGGTAATCTCGTAAGTAAGCTCATCGATTTGTGTCAATGTAATTTCACCCGCCCTGTTATGGGTGGCATATAGAGGTGAAACCAAGTACACCAGGAATAATATGGGAAGCCACAATCTTTTCATCCAGTCATTTCAACACCACTTCAGCATCATGCTTTTTCATATCAAATTTTATACCAGTTTCCTTTTTTTCAAAACCAAAAATTACAAGATTTGTTTGATCGGGATAAATATCTGTGAGTAAAGCGTTGTAAATGTACAAAGAATTTGGTTTTGCCGGGATTGTAGATTGCATCTCAATGATCATGGTATCTTCGTCCAGCATTACTGTGTCAATCTCAATGGAGAGTCCGGGATTGCCTTTATGACGAGACAGTTTGAACCGATCATTCAGGTAATCATCGAACCATTGAATCTCTCTTTGCCCAGGGTCTGTAAAATCAATTAATCTGCTGTGATAATGAAAATAGGCAGTCTCCCAATCATCTCTGAATGTTTTCATGCTAATCTTTAGCTTTCCATTTTCATATGTTATATTCGTAATGGAAAGATGAAGCGGATGGGCATTGGTATGGACCATCCAAAAGAACAGCAGGGCAAATATGTTGATCAACTTCATGGATCCAAAATTACACAAACTTCTGAAGCCTCCGTTGAACCATGTCACTATTTGAACTCTATTTCAAACTGGGCCTCCAGCATATCGCCGATCTGAAGGGATACGATCATATTCTTTTTATCCTGACCCTCTGTGCCGTATACAGTCTGAAGGAGTGGAAACGGGTATTGATCCTGGTCACTGCTTTTACCATCGGTCACTCCCTTACCCTCGCTCTGGCTACCCTGGACCTGGTCCGGGTGGATGGCGATCTGATCGAATTCCTGATCCCACTCACCATTTTTTTAACAGCCCTGGCCAATGTGCTAACCAGGACACAAAAGGTTACCTCCACACTTCACTCCCTGAAGTATTCAGCGGCACTTTTTTTCGGTTTGATCCACGGACTCGGTTTTTCCAATTACCTGAGAAGTCTGCTGGGAAGTGATAAAGGTCTTGTACTTCCACTATTTTCTTTCAATGTTGGGATTGAAGCGGGTCAGATCCTGATCGTGGCTGTTATCATGCTACTCACCAAAGTGGTGGTGGATCTTTTGCACTATTCCAGGCGGGAGTGGCATGTACTGATGTCGGGTGCCGGACTGGGGGTATCTCTGGTTTTGATGATTGAGCGATTTCCTTTCTAATGGAATGGCGGAACGCACTGAAAGATTTTGAAGGATTCCTGAAACTGGAAAAGGGATTGTCTCCCAATTCCATTGTTGCATACATATCCGATATCCGGAAACTGATGCAGTATATGGAGATGCAGCAGTTGGAAGGTGGACCAGATGAGCTGGATCATGATCAGCTCTTTAATTTTCTGGTATGGATCGGTGAATTAGGGCTATCGGCCAGGAGTCAGGCCCGGATCCTTTCCGGACTGAAGGCCTTTTATCGGTACCTGCTACTGGAGGACGCAGTAGAAAAAGATCCTACTGCACTACTTGAAGGTCCAAAACTGGGCAGAAAACTGCCGGAAGTGCTTTCGGTGAATGAGATTGATCTCATACTGTCGGCCATCGATCTGAGCAAACCGGAAGGTCAGCGTAACAAAGCCATGCTTGAGGTATTGTATAGTTGCGGACTCCGTGTGAGTGAACTGGTGGGAATCCGCATTTCGAACATTTTCAGGGCGGAAGGATTTATTCGGATCATCGGGAAGGGGGACAAGGAGCGACTGGTTCCTGTGAGTGGGCGTGCTCTGAAAGAGATAGACTTCTACTTACCTGACAGAAATTCACAGGTGATCCAGCCGGGAAGTGAAGATATCCTCTTTCTGAACCGTCGTGGCCGCCAGCTTACCCGGGTTATGATTTTCACGATCATCAAAGAGCTGACAAAGAGGGCCGGCATAAAAAAGACGGTTAGCCCTCACACGTTCAGACACTCCTTTGCCACACACCTGGTGGAAGGCGGGGCTGACCTCAGGGCTGTCCAGGAGATGCTGGGCCACGAGTCGATTATCACAACCGAGATCTATACCCACCTGGACAGGGAGTACCTGAGAGAGGCCATCATCAGTTTTCACCCGCGATCAGGCAAACAGCCGCCGATTGGTAAATAATAACAAAACCTGAATTAGAAATGGC
>Ga0209013_10002064_pt1 | contig 18387 bp, 16 predicted proteins | sample Cruoilmetagenom2_FD_187291 | JGI IMG/M metagenome (GOLD analysis project Ga0209013, IMG submission 187291) | Oil polluted marine microbial communities from Coal Oil Point, Santa Barbara, California, USA - Sample 2 (SPAdes) (version 2) | ecosystem: Environmental > Aquatic > Marine > Oil seeps ...
TCATACCAACAGCTATACCCTCCTGTATCGAATCATATTGCATTGCCGCGTCCTGCACTGCTATTGGGTCTACATTCTCCCCGGAAACACGGATTCGGCTGTAGCGTCCCTGAAAGTAGAACCTGCCGTCTATACCGCATGCGAATAAATCATCAGAATTAAAAAAACCATCATCATCAAAGGCCTCTCTAGTGCGCCTTTCGTCTTTGAAATATTCATTAAGCGTTGTGTGAGGAATAAGGGGCTTAATAAAGAGGAGTCCTTTTGCCTCATCGGGGGGAATAGGGCTTTCAGAAGGGTCCCAAAACGGACGCATTACTTCGCTAGTATTTTCAGGGTTTCTAAGTTCTACATAATAGCCTTCCATTGGGTATCCCGATGAACCGGGACGTTGATCTTCAGGGTCTTTCCACAGCGCCATTCCCATTTCTGTTGAGCCATATCCATCAATTATTCTTGTATTAAAGCGTTTCTGGAATTCTTCTAAGTTTCGAGGTGCGGGTCCTGCGAGAACAGTCCTCATATTGTGTTTTTTGTCCCATTCACTAGGTTCAGCCGCCCATAAATACTCGCCAACCGCTCCAATCATACCTACATAAGTAGCCCCGGATTCATAAGCCCATTTCCAAAAGCTTGATGCCGAAAACCGAGGATAGAATACTACGCTTGCTCCAGCCCCGATCGCGCTAAAGAGTCCCATTACCTGTGCGTTTGCATGCCCAAGGGTAAGAACACTCATTAGAATATCTTCGTTGCGAATACCTTGCTGTTGTATAAATCCTCTTACAGTTAATACTACGCCGCCATGGTTTCTTGAGACCCCTTTCGGCATACCAGTAGTTCCTGAGGTAAACATACAGCGTTCAACGTCCTTAATAGATACATCAACCCCGGGGTTATCGCTTGAATAGTTATCAAAAGTAGAAAACGGCATAGTCTTAATCCCCGCTATTTCTTCCGGTATATTTTCCGGCTCCCCGGTCATAAATATGGTTTTAAGGTTTTCCAAATTCTCCGCTATTTCCTCAATATACTCAACACCCTCAGGGTCTAGAATAAGTGTTCTCATTTCTGAGTAATTGATTACATAGGCAAGTCTTTCACCCTTTTCATCCTTATTGATAGGCACCTGAACTGCTCCGGTCTTGTGACATGCTAGTATTGAAATAACATATTCAGGTGAGTTAAGCATATATATTCCCAATCTTTCACCTTTGTTGATCCCGTAATCGTATTTAAGGCCGTTGGCTATACGGTTTGCCCAGTTATTTGTCTCTTGGTATGTGAAGTTATTATTGAGACTTCCGTCCCTGTCCGCTACTCTGAACATCGTTTTATCTGGAAACATCCCTGCCCCTTTTTCCAGGTATTTTGTAAGAGGCTGCCACTCTTTAGTATCGTCGAAAGTACCGAACGGAAGAGATCCTTTTCCGATGTATTTAGGGTCTCGTGGTTTGAATAATAACTTCATAATATCACTCCTTATTTTTCCATCCTGATTCCAGCACTTATAATTTGTTGTAAATTAAAGATTCGAGAATTTGATTGCTGTTGCCGAGCGTTTGCTCGGGCTTAGCTTAAATAACCCATACTTTTTGTCAATATATTAAGGCCGATTTTCGTGAGTGCAATAGGAATATAAAAGGTTTGGCGTTAATTTGTCAACATTATAAAATGAGAAAAGCACCTATTTTCTACTTTTCTTTCGGGCAATAGAAATAAAATTTCTAAGCAGATCTTTTCCGTGTTTGGTGAGAATGGATTCGGGGTGAAACTGTACTCCTTCTATTAAGTGCTCTTTATGCCGTATCCCCATTATTTCTCCCTGATCAGTCCAAGCCGAAATTTCGAACTCTTCGGGCAGAGATTCTTTCTTTACAAGAAGTGAATGATACCTCGTTGCCTCAAAGGGATTGGGGATGTTTTTGTAAATCCCTTTTTCGTCATGGTGAATTTCGGAGGTTTTACCGTGAAGAAGTCTGTCGGCCCTTACTATTTCCCCGCCGTAAGCGTATGCAAGCGATTGATGACCCAAGCAAACTCCGAGTATGGGCATACGTCCTGCAAATTCCTTTATTGCCTCTACTGAGATCCCTGCCTCTTTGGGAGTACATGGACCGGGGGAAACAACCATCATGTCCGGGTCGAGCTTCCCAATATCCTCAAGTTTTATTTTGTCATTTCTGTATACTACGACCTCTTCACCCAGTTCGGCTAAGTAGTGAACCAGGTTATATGTAAAAGAATCGTAGTTATCTATCATTAATATCATTTTATAATCCTGACTTGGCTACTTCTATTGCCTTAACCAGTGCTTTTACCTTATTTACAGACTCCTGATATTCTTTCTCCGGGTCAGAATCGGCAACAATCCCGGCCCCAGCCTGTATATATATCTCATTATCTTTTATAACGAATGTTCTTATGGTAATACAAGTGTCCATATTACCTGAAAAGCTAAAGTAGCCTACAGCCCCGCCGTATGCTCCTCGTCTACCGGGCTCCATTTCTTCAATTATTTCCATTGCCCTTACTTTAGGTGCCCCGGAAAGTGTGCCCGCAGGGAATGTCGCTTTTAAGACATCAAAAGCGTCCTTTTTCCTGCTCAGGTTTGAAATTACGTTTGAGACGATGTGCATGACGTGTGAATAACGCTCTATTGTCATAAGCTCATCAACCTTTACAGTCCCGGTATCTGAAATACGCCCCAAATCGTTTCTTGCGAGGTCCACAAGCATTATATGCTCAGCCCTTTCCTTGGGGTCTGCCAGGAGTTCTTTCTCTAGCTTCAAATCTTCTTTTTCCGTCTTCCCCCTGGGTCTAGTACCCGCAATCGGGCGACTCTCTACTTCCCCGTCTTCAACCCTTACCATCACTTCAGGGGACGAGCCTACGAGAGTCTCGGTTTTGGTATTCAGATAGAACATATAGGGCGAGGGGTTCAATACCCTAAGTGACCTATATAAGTCAAAGGGATCAACATCGAGCTTAGTTTTCCACCTTTGTGCAATTACAGCCTGAATTATGTCACCTGATTTGATGTACTCCTTGGTTTTTTTGACCGCCTCTTTGTAATCTTTGGGTTTAAAGTTCGATTTGAGTTGAGGTGCCTCTTTACCTTTTCCAATTTGTTTGTTTGTATTGTTTTTATAATGTTTTACGGGCTTTCTCAGTTTTTTAACTATATCTTCTATTTTGCTTACGGCAGTGTCGTAGGCTTCCCGCGCTTTTTTAGCCTCAGGTACATAAGCGTTATATATTATTTTTATTTTATGATTCACATTGTCGAATACAAGTACTAAATTAGTAATCATAAAAAGAGAGTCCCAGAGCTGAAGGTCGTCTACTCCGATCTCGGGCAGATTTTCAATATGCCTTACGATGTCATAGCTAAAGTAGCCTACAGCCCCTCCGTGAAACCTCGGCAGTTCAGGCGTTGTTACAGGTTTGTATCTTGATAATAGATTTCTGAGTGCGTCTATCGGGTCGCCCTGGCTCTTTTTTGTCTTTCCTTTCTCGGTTATTTCAATATTTCCATTCTTTGATTTGAAAATAACAGATGGTTCCGAACCCAGAAAACTGTACCTCCCCCACTTTTCTCCTCCCTCAACACTTTCTAATAAAAATGAGTATTTTCCGGACTCAATTTTCTTAAAAGCTGAGACAGGAGTATCGAAATCAGCCAGCACTTCTTGCCAGACCGGTATCAAATTTCCTTTTTTGAGTTTCTTCTTAAATTCGGTAAGCGAAGGGGAAATCATTGGGAGAAAGGATAAAAGGGGGAAAATTAAAGTCAAGACGATTCTTTAAAAGTCGTCTCAATACAGTATTATAATTGGGCGCAATTATTGCTAAACCAGAACATCAAGTTTGAGGTCCGATCAATGACGAGTATTAACCCCGGAATATTTAGAGAATACGATATCAGAGGCATAACAGGTACAGATATCGATGAGGAAGTTTTTGAAATAATAGGTAAAGCGTACGGCACATATATGAAAAACCTTGGAGCTTCCCGCGTTTCAATAGGCAGGGACTGCAGGCTGAGCTCCCCTGAGCTTGCGAGAGCTATGACAAGGGGTATTAATTCCACAGGGATTTATATTCTCGACATCGGGATGGTCTCAACCCCCATGCTTTACTTCTCACTCTATAATCTCGAGGTAGACGGCGGAGTAATGATTACAGCAAGCCATAACCCAGGGGAGTACAACGGGATCAAGCTATCTTCCGGAAAGAACTCTCTTTTCGGTGAGCAGATACAGGTAATTAGACAGATGGCAGAGCAAGGGGATTTTGTGTTGGGCGAGGGCCGTACTAGCCAAGCCGAAATCAGAGAAGATTATATAAAATTCTTAAAAGAAAATCTGGATATAAAACCAGGTTTAAGAATTGCCGCCGATTACGGAAACGGTATGACCGGAATAATAGGACCGGAGGTGTTTAGGGAATTCGGGTGTGAGCTGACCGAGCTTTTTGAGACTCCGGATGGAACTTTCCCAAATCACCATCCTGACCCTACCGTGGAAGAAAATTTAGTTGAATTAATAGAAACTGTTACGAATAAAAAACTTGAGGTTGGTTTAGGATTTGATGGGGATGGTGACAGGATTGGTGTTATAGACGAAAATGGTGAGATTATATGGGGAGATATGCTCGTTCTTATTTTCGCAAGGGATATTTTATCAAGAGAAAAGGGCGCTAAATTCATAGGAGACGTAAAGTGCTCGACCTCGCTCTTTAGGGGAATTGAAGATGCGGGGGGGGAGGCGATTATGTGGAAGACCGGGCATTCTCTTATCAAAAACAAAATGAAAGTTGAAAATGCCGCAATGGCGGGCGAGATGAGCGGACATATCTTTTTTGCCGATAAGTTCTTCGGTTACGACGACGCGCTATATGCAGGACTCCGTTTACTTGAGATAATTTCTAAAACCGGAAAAAAAGTATCGGAACTTCTTGAAGGAATTCCTGAATCCATATCAACACCCGAAATAAGGGTCGACTGTCCTGAGGAGATTAAGTTTCAGGTTGTAAATAAGGTAAAAGCGGAGCTCAGCACCAGTTATCAGGTAATAGACATTGACGGAGTGAGGATAGAGTTCCCTTACGGTTGGGGGCTTATAAGAGCATCAAACACACAGCCGGCACTTGTTCTTAGATTCGAGGCGCAGGATGATCTAAAACTCCAAGAAATACGATCAATAATAGAGGGAGAGTTAAACTCTGTAATGAATGAACTGTCCGGTTGAGCTTATTCAATTCGGATTAATCATTGTCAGTTTGTATTAGGTCTGAAATCAAGGATTCTAAATTTTCTAAACTGATTTCATATTGTTCTGAAATTCTTTTAAGTTCGGAGTCAGCTAAATCAATTTGTGGTTTTGGATTATCCTTTAATTCAAATTCAGGTTCCCATCCCTCTTTCCTAATAGCTAATTGAGCTACATCCCAACGGGAATAATGTCCGAGTGAGTCAAATACGGCTTTAACTGCTTTTATCTGGTTAGCATGGCATTCGGCATATAATATTGCGTCTTTTTCAAAATTAGGTTCAGCCAGGTACCTACCAGCGGGGTTAACTATGGAGCTTCCGCCTCTGGCCCAGTCATAGTTTATATGCCCGCCGTCCCTAATTGCGTGCCATTTCTCCGGGAAATCGTCTGAGTCTAAATAACCGCAGCCGCTTAAGACAAAAGCGCCTGCTTCAAAAGCGTGTACTTTTATAAGTGATTGAACGTTGCAGTGAATCCCCCCCGGGCTTGTATCAGCATCGAGAAGTTTATCCTCTCCCCTCTTCCAGTTGCCCGGCCATACGGCAATATGAAATTCTTCCCCTCTATGAATCATTGCGGCTCTTACGAGAGTCATATGGTTCTCCCAGCATATCAGGCCGCCGATCCGTCCTATATCGGTATCAAATACCTTTATATCGCTTGCGTCTCCTTGTCCCCAGTAAATTCTTTCCGTATAGGTCGGCATGATTTTTCTATGCTTGCCCATTACTTCCCCGTTTTTGTCTATGAAAAGAAGGCTGTTGTAAACTGTCCGGCTTCCGGGCCTGTCATCAAGCTCATTGCACCCAATTACAACATATGCCCCAGCCTCTTTTGCCGCTTCTCCTAGAATTGCAGTATCCTCGCTTGGTATTTGTAGCGAATTGTCCTGTAGAGCGATCATGAAATCGGTCCATTCATGTGGAGGGGTTTCGTATCCGACTGTATAGTAAGCTGGATATCCGGGGATAAATGATTCTGAGAAAGTTACTAGCTCTGCCCCGTTTCTGCCAGCGTCTCTTATGAGACCACAAGCCTTTTCAATGGTACTCTCCTTATCCATAAATACTGGTGAGGCTTGAACAACGGCTACTTTTACTTTTTCTCTACCGCCAAGAACTTTTCTGCCCATATAATGAATACCCTAAGTAGTAATAATTCTACTTCCACCACCTGGCTGTTGGCCCTCTGTTTTTTGTGCTCTCATCTCGATTAATTGAAGAAGTCTATTTTTGAATTCCTCATCGTATGCACATACCGAGGGTACTATGTATCCCATCAAGGCTATTTGAAGAAAATATTCGGTATTTGTGCGAAGCAAATCATCCTGTACATTCTCCCCATATACCTGCGTCAGGTTAGTATAAATTGTATGTCCCAATTCGCCGGTAACTTCTGTAATGCTCTTTGTACCCTGAGTCTGCTGATTAAATTGGACGCCAAGATTAAAAGCCATGAGTATTGAATTGGAAAGGCTTCCCATTTGTCCCTGTTGTTCTTCTTGATCAGACATTTACATACCTCCTTAATTTTAAAGATTTATTCTAACACATTATGTAATTAAAGCCGATATATAACACTTACGAACAAGCCAGGAGTTTCCAAATGTGATTTATGTACATTTGATTTGGAATATTAAAAGTGTAAAAAACGGATTCAAATAATAACTGCAACTTTTGTGTCAAACATAAGGGTTAGCTACTATGCTGCTCTTCTTTATGGAGGTTGCAGATGGCTTACAAGCAGTTAACACGTGATCAGAGGTATCTAATCTACGGATTGTGGCGTAGTGGTCATTCTCAGACAGAAATCGCAAGAGAATTGGGAGTCCATAAATCAACTATTGGTAGAGAAATTAAGCGTAATAGCCGTTGGAACGGCTATTACCCTGAACAAGCTCAAGCCTTTTGTGATATGAGACGTAAACATGCTAAGAAGAATGTCAGATTCACCAAGAAAGTTGAGGATTTCGTGCGAAAAAACTCCAGACGGACTGGAGCCCAGAACAGATTAGTGGCTATGCTAAACGTCATAACCTGTTCTCAATCAGCCATAAGCGGATCTACCAGTTCATACTGCAAGATAAGCGCTATGGTGGAAAGCTATATCTACATCTCAGGCATCAGCACAAAAAATACCGCAAACGCTATGGCAGTCCTGCTAGAACTGGCCCCATCAAGAATCGCCGGTTTATAGATGAGAGGCCCAAAATAGTAGATGATAAGAGCCGTATTGGTGATTGGGAAGTTGATACTATTATAGGCAAGAATCGTAACCATTGTTGAGAGAGTCTCCAAGAAAGTAGTTTGCAAGATTGTGCCTGCACGCAAGGCAAAACTAGTAGAGCAAGCCATAATTAGCGGGCTTCGATACTTTTCTAGCCGTGTTTTGACTATTACTGGCGATAATGGAGTGGAATTTGCCAATCATGAAGGTATTGCCAAGTCTCTAAAAGCTGATTTCTATTTTGCTCACTCCTACTCTTCTTGGGAAATAGGTCTTAACGAAAATACTAATGGCCTAATTAGACAATATTTACCGAAGGGTACTGATTTTGCTAGTGTTACTAATGAGAATTTGCGTGTTATAATGCACAAGCTTAATAATAGACCCAGAAAAAGCTTGGGTTATGCTACACCTAATGAGGTTTTTAGATAAGAGCACAAAAAGATAAATATCGTTTATATTGCAACTAATCTTGATAGATATAAAAAACATGGAACCATAAATGAATGATGGAACCATAAATGAATGATGGAACAAAGTAATTTTCTCAGAAATCGTCTCCGACTTATAGGTGTTGTTGTTTCTATCCTGTTACTCTGGAACGGTGTGTGTGACTTTATTTATGCTTATTCTCCTACACTCAGCGGTCTTGATTATTTTTCTCCTGCAGCATGGGAGGTGATTCGTACTGCAGGCCACCGACCTCATTGGATGATAATGATGGCACAAACAGCCGGTTGGCTTTACCCCATTTACGCCCTGTCATATTACCACTGGTGGATTGGCATGAGACGTGCCGGGTTTTGGCTTGCCACCGTGCCATGTGTAATGCTTGCTTATGCTTTGTTGATGATTGGAGGAATACAGCATGCTGGGTTTGCATTCTTGAGCGTGTTAGCGCAGGCAAAAGCCTTAGTAGGCTCTACTGATAATATATTTTATGCAATGGCCAACCGTCTATTAGTCGAACATTTTGCCATGGGAGATTTGACGGCAGCATTGGCTTTTACTATAGGTGCAATTTGGCATGCTGTTGGAATCTTAAGTGGGCGAACATTGTATCCACGCTGGTTTGCCGCTCTGTCACCTCTTGGAGTGTTAGTTCTAACAATGGTTTTGGGAGCTCTGTTACCCGCTCCATTTGCAGGATTTCCAATTGCTCTATTTGGAACATGGTTCATGCTTATTCCAACTGTTGCAAGCACAGTGTGGCTGTGGAATCGCTCAGAAAAATTATGACAGAAATATTGTAAAGTTAAAGTTGCAGTTCAAGGTTGAATTCAGGAAAGTAATAGGTATCAATAGATGGGAGGACATCTTATGGCAAAGGTACAAGGGGGCTACCTTGTGGCGAAAACTCTTCATGAGCTTGGTGTAAGGGAAATTTTTTCTCTTGGGGGAGGTCATATAAATCCTATCTATAATGCCTGCCTGGATTTAGGGATTAGAGTTATAGATACCCATCATGAACAGGGCGCCGCAATGGCGGCAGACGCTTATGGCAAAGTAAGCAGGAAGCCCGGAGTATGTCTTGTGACTGCGGGGCCAGGTTTTACAAATGCCCTTACCGGTATTGCAGGGGCGTATATGTCAAATGCCCCATTTCTAATTATTTCAGGAAGATCAGGTGTAGAAGAAAATGACAAACTCTCCTTACAGGAGATAGACCAGCAGGCTATGGTAGCACCCGTGACCAAATGGGCTCGTACTGTCTTTGATCCCGCTCGAATTCCTGAATACATAAGCAATGCATATAAGAGAGCTATTTCAGGCAAACCCGGACCGGTATATCTGGGTATGTCCTATGAAGTCTTGTATCCCAATCTTGATGAAGAGGAAGTGTCCCTTTACAACATTTTGACCCCGTCATCTAAATCTGCTCCGGGAGATGAAGTTATAGAAGAATTTATATCATTACTTAAGCGGGCTAAGAAACCTGTAGCGATTGCAGGAAGCGGCTCATGGTATTCAGGGGCTGATAAGGAAATTCTAGAGTTTATTGAGGGAGCCAATATACCTCTTTTTACATTGAATTTAGGAAGAGGGATTGTTTCAGACGATCATCCCCTATGCTTTGGTCATGCAAGCGCTTCCGCTCCCAACGCTTTTAGGAAAGTAACATCAGAAGCTGACCTAATCATCCTTCTCGGCATAAGGTTAAGTCTATATATAGCATTTGGACGGACATTTAACGCTAAGGCCAAAGTGGTGCAGATTGATATAGATTCTGCGGAGATAGGAAGAAACAGACCGACAGACTTAGGGGTCGTTGGCGATCTGGGTAGTGTTTTGGCAAAAATAAATAATTACATCGAAGAAACATCAATTGAGCTTGATTATAGTAAATGGTCTAAAAAAGCCCGTTCGCTAAGGGATAAAGAGTGGAAAAAAGCAGAAAAGATAAGAAACTCGGGGAAAACTCCTATTCATCCAGTCACTGTTGCGAAGGTGGTGGAAGATGTGTTAGGAGAGGACGGCATTCTCGTTATCGATGGCGGCGATACACAGACCTGGACTGACGGGCATTTCCGTGTAAAAAACCCGGGACATTATGTAAAGGGTGGGCCGCTCGGGTGTATGGGGGTCGGCGTTCCCTTTGCTATAGGAACTAAGGTGGCCCATCCGGATAAACAGGTTGCCTTAATCACCGGAGATGGAGCGGTAGGGATGAATTTCATGGAGTTTGAGACGGCTATCAGGCACAAGATTCCATTTGTAGCGATTGTCTGTAATGATCAGGCATGGGGGATGACCAAACATCAGCTTGAAATAACATACGGTAAAAAACGCCCCAAGTTAGGGGTTGATCTCAATCTCACCCCATTTCATGAAATTGTTAAAGTTCTTGGAGGCTACGGTGAGCTTGTCAGTGACCCAAAAGAGCTAGGCGGCGCCATTGAGCGGGCTTTTTCCTCAGGAGTTCCGGCGCTTATTAATGTCGTAACCGATCCCGATGCCGTAAGCGGCGCTACTTACGCGATAACAGAAATGATGATGTCGGTTAACAAAAAATGAGAGGGCTCAATCTTATTCTCACGTCATGAGACATAATTGAATTAGTGAAAGCACCTCATCTTAGTTTCCTAAACAGAAAGTATAGTAAATGCTTTCACATTGTGAAGAAGGATTTATTTAATTTTTATTCTTAATCACTTAACTCTTGCAGCTTAGATATAACCTCATCAGGCTCTGCCCGTTTGGTGTAGTCAGCATTTGCATATGCGTATTGAACCGTTCCATCTTTATCAATCACATAGGTTCCGGGCATTGGTATCTCCCAGGAATCATCTCCATTAGACTTTGGAATATTAATCCCGAACTTCAAATACAATTCATGTAGTTCAGATGGTAGCTGAAAAACAAGCCCAAATTTATTTGCTGTTTGATTTCCCTGATCGCTTAATACCGGAAATTTTAAATCACTCTTTTCCGCTGTAGATAAGGAATTGTCAGGAGTTTCAGGAGATATTGCTACGAGAGAGGCTCCCAAGCCTTCAATATCTTGAAGACGCCTTTGATAAGCATTTAATTCAAGATTACAATATGGGCACCAACCGCCTCTATAAAAATTCAATACTACAGGGCCCTTTTCTAGCAAAGACTGCAGATTAACAGACTCGCCTTTAGGATTTGGAAGATTAAAGTCAGGCACTTTTTCTCCGACTTTTAGCGATTTTTCTGCTATACCGCTATCGACTAATCTACGGGTTGTGTCCAGCATTAAATTTAGTACTTCCGGCGGCACTTTCTTTGTAAATCCAGTATATAGATCTTGTAATTCAACTTGTAAACTCATAATATACCTCCGTAAATAGGATTTTGATTTTTTACATGACTTTCATCAATTTTTGTTTTTAAATTTCGCAATATGCTGCCCAGGCGTTATTTACAAGTTGCAAAAAATTATATCAAGACTAATTTTCCTTTATCGTAATCTTTTGTTGCTTGCTATCCAGAATTAAGTTTAAAACTGCTCGACTTAAATTCTTCATAAAGTCCGGGTCGTCATTGGTTTTGCCTATTAGGACAAGGCCTTGAAGAAAAGCCAATATTGATTGAGCTGATTTTTTAGTGTCTGTATTAATAGGTAATTCTCCCGTTGTTACTGCTTCATTTAGTGCCTGCTCGAAATAATCCACCCAATTCTGAAATATTTCTTCTAATTTCTCCCGGATTCTTTCGTTTTGAGTACTCAGCTCAATGGCCAAGTTGCCTAATCTACAGCCACACATATGACCTTGAGCTTCCTTTTGAGAAACATAATGTATATAAACAGTCTCTATTAGAAGATTGAATTTTTCTAAGGTTGGAATGTCGGAGTTGAATACAGGACCTAAGATAGTCTTTTTGTAGGATCCCCAAATTGAATCTATTGCTGCCAGAGTCAATCCTTCCTTTGATTTGAAGTGATGATAAAACCCCCCTTTTGTTACCCCCGATAGATTGCATAGTTCCTGAACGCCAACGGAAGTATAGCTTCGGGAGCTTATCTGCTCTATAGCATTTTGAATCAGCTTTTCTTTGATATTGTTTTTTTGTCTCATAATTACCCCGGAAACATACCGACCAGTCGGTATTATATTAACCCCATATAAAAATTATGTCAATAGTTTTTTCTATTATTTGAGGTAGTAAAAGGCCGGCTTTACTTAAAAGATTGTTGTTATTATGAAGTTTTTAAAACGGCGAGAAACGCCTCTTGAGGTATTTCAATATTGCCTACCTGCTTGAGACGCTTTTTTCCTTCCTTCTGTTTTTCGAGAAGTTTTCTTTTTCTTGTTACATCTCCACCGTAACATTTGGCGGTAACGTCTTTTCTGACTGGCTTGACCGACTCCCTGGCGATGATCCGGCTTCCAATAGAGGCCTGTATTATGACTTCATATAACTGTCTGGGGATGAGTGATCTAAGCTTTTGTATAAGATCCCTTCCCCTTTCATATGATCTATCCTTATGAACAATTATTGAGAGTGCGTCAACCGGCTCACCGTTTACAAGAACTTCAAGTTTTATGAGGTCTGAGCCATGATAACCAATAGGTTCGTAATCCATCGAAGCATAGCCGCGGGATACAGATTTTAATTTGTCGTAGAAATCAAAGACTATTTCAGATAAAGGAATTTCATATACTACAATTACCCTGTCCTGAGTTACATATCTGATATCGCGCTGGGTTCCCCGTTTTTTTATACAGAGGTCAAATATTGCCCCAAGGTATGTGCCGGGTGTATGTATTGATACTAGTACATAAGGCTCTTCTATTAGTTCCATTTTATCAGGTGAAGGCAAGTCGCTAGGATTGTCTACATAGGAAACTTCCCCATCTTTGTCAGTCGTTTTATATATAACAGTGGGTGCAGTTGATATTAGTTCGAGCTCAAACTCTCTTTCCAATCTTTCTTTTACTATCTCCATATGTAAAAGCCCCAGAAAGCCGCAGCGGAATCCAAATCCTAGTGCTATAGAAGTTTCTGGCTCATAAACCAAAGATGAATCGTTTAAAACAAGTTTTTCAAGAGCTTCCTTTAACTTATCGTAATCCACAGAATCAATTGGATATAGACCGCTGAAGACCATCGGCTTCATTTCCCTAAATCCGGGTAGTGGCTTATCCGCAGGTTTTTCTAAACTAGTTATAGTGTCGCCCACTTTAGCTTCGTCTATTTCTTTTATGGCTGCGGTTACAAATCCCACCTCACCCGTCTTTAGCTCATTAACTTCAATTGCCCTTGGTGAGAATATACCAAGTGTTCTTACTTCATTGGACTTACCAGTAGACATGAATTTAATTTGATCTCCAGTCTCAATCTTGCCCTCAAATACTCTTATCAACATCACAACCCCTTGGTAAGAATCAAACCAGCTGTCAAATATAAGGGCTTTCAGAGGTTCTTTAGATTTGTCAGGGGGAGGAGGAATATCTTTAACAATTGCCTCTAGGATTTCTTTTGTTCCTATGCCTTGTTTAGCGCTTGCGGGGATAGCTTCTTCTGCGCTTATGCCGATTACATCCTCGATTTCTTGCCGCACTCTTTCGGTATCTGCAGCTGGAAGGTCTATTTTGTTGATTACTGGTACAAGTTCAAGTCCTGAATCGGTAGCCATATAGGCGTTGGCCACAGTCTGAGCTTCAACACCTTGAGAGGCATCTACGATGAGTATTGCACCTTCGCAGGCCATAAGGCTTCTTGAGACTTCATAGCTGAAATCCACATGACCCGGGGTGTCAATTAGATTAAATTCATATGTGTTTCCATCATCAGCTTTGTAGTCTAGCCGCACAGCCTGAGCTTTTATGGTTATCCCTCTTTCTCTTTCAATCTCCATTTGATCAAGAAACTGATCAGCCATTTCACGCTTACTCAAAGTCCCGGTGAATTCTAGGATTCTATCCGCAAGTGTGGATTTCCCATGATCCACATGAGCGATTATAGAAAAATTTCTTATGTATTTGGATTCCATATAATTGAATGAATTATAGCCTTAAAATTAAAAGATGACGTAGTATAAAGGAAAAGGGGTCATATTCAAATTAGTAAAGTTAATTCGGGAGCCTCTTTCAGAAAAGTAACTACCAGGAGCCTCCGCCTCCGCCTCCGAATCCACCACTGCTTGAGCCCCCGCTCAGACCGCTTCCTCCCGATCTCCTCGGTGTTGACGCCAACGTGCTATTCATAACTCCTAGGCTTCTTCCAATATCAGACACAAATATATTAGGGGAGAATGAGCTGCCGTAATTGGCAGAGTGGTACCAGTCAGGAGGTTCTTTGTACATATCCTTAAAAGCGCCGGCCCATTTGTCTTCTAATCCGAAAACTAGAGCATATGGTAAAACTCTGTCAAAGAGAGTGGGGTCTTCCTTGGCTAGCCTATAGATCCGGTCTTGTTCCGCTCGTTCTATAAATTCTCTGAATCCGAGCAACTCTTCATTTTTAAGAGAACCTTTTTTAGTCTTCCTCGGCATATATCTTGAAAATATTAGTACAATTAATCCCGACACTCCTATGGAGAAGCCAAGAGCGAAAATGCCGATCAGAAAAAATCCAAGTATCATTGCACCAATACCTACCCATTTATAAATCCTTCTTACGTTCTCAGGGTTTGTAGGGAAATATCTTTTATTAATAAGCTCCATATAAAGCGCTTTTTTTATACCCGGTAGCTCTGTATAGAATTTGTTCCTTAGCTCTGAAACCATTATAGTTTCCTTCCCTTTGAATACCCCGGATAAGACCTTTTCCTCATAAAACTTGAGCGCTTCATCAGTCTTCTGAGTTCTTAAGAGCTTATAATCCCTATCGGTAAAGAAAAAGAATTTTGTGCTCTCAATTTCCTCTATTTTTAAAAATCCTCTCACGGCCAGATCTATAATCGTAGAAGTTATATCCAGAATATTCGCGCGCTCGTCTATTAACGTTCCGGCCTCTGCAGGGCTTATATCTTCAGGCGGCTCATATTTTACCGCAATTACACCATTTCCTTCAGGGTCTTTTCCCTTTGTATTCCAAAAGTATAATAAGGTGAAAAACGTCAGAAACGGCAATCCAAAATACCAGTTGTCCGATATGAACCATAAGGATTTGGATAATGATGAAGGCTCTTCAATAATCCCTTTAGGAATTGCTACAACTATAGTTAACCCTTCCCCTCCGCCCAAAGAATTTAAAGTTGTGAATTTAACACCGGCATTATTTATCTCGTAGTTGCAGTCCTGATTTTCTGATCCCCTCACCCCTGTGTAACATGCGGCCTTTACTCCATCTGTAATATCTTCATCAAAGTAAATATTTGCGCCTGCATTTTGGATAGGGACTCTCCATTCGTCCCCGGTTACGTTCCAGTAAAGCTCGTCGTAATCTTCAAAAAATGTAACCGCGCCTCTTACAGAATATTTTATTCTGTAACCGTGTATTCCGGATATGGTTCTGTCAGGATCGCCGATTCTTGTATTTGCCCAGCCCCCGGACTTACTAACATTATAAATGTAGGTAGAATCGTTGAAATCGGTAACGCTTTCTACATCTAATTTGACGCTGTACTTCTTGTATCCGTAATCGTATCTCAGGGGGATGTCCCTATATATACCGTGCCTCTGGGCGGCCTCAAAATCGTATTCTATATTTTCTTCTACGTTTATGGTTCCGTCTTTTTCTATATATATGTTGGACTGGAAGCTACGTATTTCCTCTGAATGAATGGGAAAAGAAAAAAAGAATACCGAGAAAAGGAATATTAAGAGCGGGACTGTAATTCGTATTATCGGCATGGTTGAGAACTTTTTAATATCTAGCTGAAATCTACTTCAGGTGTTTTTCTCTCTTCATCTGAATCGAGCTCGAAATATTCTCTCTTTTCAAAATGAAACATATTTGCAACGATATTACTCGGCACAGACTCGATTTTAGTATTCAAATCCCTAACCACTGCATTGTAATAACGGCGTGCAAGCTGAATCTGCTCCTCTATGGTTGAAAGCTCATCCTGCAGGTCTAAGAAGTTTTGGTTGGCTTTTAGTTCGGGATAAGCCTCTGCCAGAGCGAAAAGGCTTTTCAGTGTTGATTGAAGGAAATTTTCGGCCTGAGCTTTATCTCCGGGGGAGGAAGCGCCCATTGCCTGGTTTCTCGCCTGGACAACTTTTTCAAATGTTTCCTTTTCATGAGAAGCGTAACCTTTTACTGTCTCAACCAGGTTCGGGATCAGGTCGTATCTCCTTTTGAGCTGAACATCGACATCCGACCAGGCTTGCTCTGATGTATTTCTGAGTTTTATAAGACCGTTATATATTCCAATTGCAGCAAAAGCTAAAACTACTATTATTCCCAAAATGATTAGAGTCATATTGGTCTCCTCTATAATACGGCGTTTTAGATTAACAATTGTACTGCTTAATTATTAATCCAAAAAAGCCTATAAATCAATAAAATATTTGGGTCTCAGCATGAGTTAAGTCGGTTGGGGGTACAAATATTTCATGCAAGAGGATTAAATACGAGTCCTGAGAGAATCTTTGGATAAAAATAAGTCGTCTTCTGCGGCATCCTGTCACCGGTTAAAACGACATCAAAAATATCTCCTGCCCTTAGCTCCGGAAGAACAAACGCAAGTTCATAATCCCCACCTTTTACAAGAGAAACTGCCTCATCCAGGTGTTTTGTATATAGGATTCCCGCACTTTCTTCATCTATTATCTTGTTAAATACCTTGTCGTGAAGGAGTGTTACGGCGAGATTGTTGGGAGATTCTGTTTTATTAGTTTTTAAGGAAGCTCTATAAACAAATTCAGGGTCTTTAGTGAGGATTGTGAATTCTTCATATCCTATATCGGATAAACCTTCCTTGTAGGACATCTTTTCAATGTTAAACTCTTCACCGAGCTTGTTTAAAAAACTAGCTTGATCAAGATTGCCCATGTTTTTAATGACCCTGTGTGTGGGATTAATGATTAGTCCTTCATCCTCGGCGTTTGAGAGAAACATCATTACATATTCATAAGGCTCGTCGCCTGCGACTCCGCCATTTAGTTCTCTTTGAATATTCCTGTATTCAATTGCTGTTTCATAACGGTGGTGGCCGTCAGCAATCAAAAGACTCTTGTCTTCAAGATGATTTCCTATAAATGATATAGTGTCCGGGTCTGAGATCTTCCACAATTTATTTCTTACACCGTCTTCATTTGTGATATCAAATATCGGTTCACTTGTAAGTTTTTCATCCAGAAGTTTTTCAATAGTTATTTCAGAGTCCGAATAAACTGAGAACACAGGGCTCATATTTGCCTTGCAGGCGGTATTTAGCTTGAGCCTGTCTCTCTTATGTTTAGGGAATGTCCTTTCGTGAGGAAGTATCTTCTTGGTTGAGAAGTCTTCAATCTTTACAGCTGCAAGAAAACCCTTTCTGGTTAATTTCTTCCCATTTTCTTCAAATTCCTGATAGTATGGATATATACTGGGCTCTTCGTCTTGAGTGAGTGCGCCGTTTTCGATCCAGGATCTAAATGTTTGGGCAGCTTCTTGGTATTTTGAGTCGTCGTCGCCTTTTGATAATATAAGTCTTATAACATTGTAGGGGCTCTTGTCGTATAGTTCATCTTGTTCTTTGGAATTAATTACATCATATGGCGGAGCCAGTACATCGCCAAAATTTTCAATTTTCTCCGGATTGTATCTGATTCCCCTAAATCCTTTAACTGTTGCCATCAATAAACTCCTTCAGTGTGTTTATGTTGATATCCCCTTCTCTTAATATTTGGGGCGGCTCAAGGGTTAAATCAACTATTGTAGAGCCTCTCGATTCGGGAATCTTACCAGAGTCGACTATAAGGTCAACTTTGCCATTAAAAGCCTCAAATAGCTGATCTGAATCATGCAAATTCTCATCTCCGCTCAGATTAGCGCTCGTTGAAGTTATGGGTTCATTTATCAATTCAAATAGCCCTTGTAAAAAGGGATGAGCGGATATTCTGAGTGCTATTTTTCCTGTTCCACAAGTAATGAGTTCCGGCAAATTAGCCTTTTGTTTCAGAATTAAGGTGAGTGCTCCAGGCCAGAATCTATTTGCAAGAGATGAAGCAAGCTCTGTAACTTCGGCAATTTCCAATAGCATCTCTTTATCTCGTACAAGGAGCGGTATAGGTTTTCCGTGCGGCCTTCTTTTTATATCGAAGATTTTCTCAACGGAATCATTCATTGAAGCAATAACCCCAAGGCCATAGAGAGTTTCTGTAGGATATACGATTATCCCGCCCTTCTTTAATACTAAGGCCGCTGTTCTGGCAGCTTCGGCATCTTTTGCTGAGATTACTTTTGTCAAAGGCATACTGAGTGAAAGCTCTTTATAATTTTATTTGCCATTGCCGGATAACTCACCTCTTTTATTAGCATTTTT
>Ga0209013_10002065_pt1 | contig 18382 bp, 19 predicted proteins | sample Cruoilmetagenom2_FD_187291 | JGI IMG/M metagenome (GOLD analysis project Ga0209013, IMG submission 187291) | Oil polluted marine microbial communities from Coal Oil Point, Santa Barbara, California, USA - Sample 2 (SPAdes) (version 2) | ecosystem: Environmental > Aquatic > Marine > Oil seeps ...
CGTCCTGCCTTTTCGGTTACGGGAACGGTAACTGCAGGAAACTCTTCTCAGACGAGTGATGGGGCTGCTGCTGTATTAGTAATGGATAGAGAAAAAGCTGACTCACAAGGACTTAAGCCGATGGCGAAATTTCGCTCATTCGCACTTGGTGGCGTGCCGCCAGAATTAATGGGAATTGGTCCGATTGTTGCAATTCCGAAGGCTCTGAAGTTAGCAGGATTAGAACTATCGGATATTGGCTTGTTTGAGCTTAACGAAGCGTTCGCTTCGCAATCGATTCAAGTTATCCGGGAACTCGGATTGAATGAGGAAATTGTTAATGTAAATGGCGGAGCAATTTCATTAGGACATCCATTAGGCTGTACCGGTGCAAAACTATCCGTCCAATTATTCAATGAAATGAGGCGTAAAAAGAACAAATACGGTATAGTAACTATGTGCGTAGGTACGGGACAGGGAGCTGCCGGGGTTTATGAACTATTGAATTAAAACAAAATATCATTTAGAAAAAACGATTAAAAAATAAAAAAATGAGTACTGATAAAGAACTATTAAGAGGTGGACAATTCCTTGTAAAAGAAATTAACTGTGAAGACCTGTTCACTCCGGAAGATTTTACGGAGGAGCAAATCATGATGAAAGATTCTGTTAAAGAGTTTGTAGACAGAGAGATCTGGCCACAAAAAGCACGTTTTGAGCAAAAAGATTACGCACTAACGGAAGAATTAATGAATAAGGCTGGTGAACTGGGATTTTTAGGAGTTTCTGTGCCGGAAGAATATGATGGTATGGGAATGGGTTTTGTTTCAACCATGCTGGTTTGTGATTATATTTCGGGAGCTACAGGTTCTTTCAGTACAGCGTTTGGAGCGCATACCGGTATCGGCACAATGCCTATTACACTTTATGGAAATGAAGAACAAAAGAAAAAATATGTTCCAAAGTTGGCAACAGGAGAATGGTTTGGTGCTTATTGCTTAACTGAACCCAGTGCTGGAAGTGATGCAAATTCAGGTAAAACTAAGGCTGTACTATCGGATGATGGAAAATACTACCATATTGATGGACAAAAAATGTGGATCTCCAACGCGGGCTTTTGTAATTTAATGATCGTTTTTGCTCGTATTGAAGATGATAAATATATTACAGGCTTTATTGTAGAGTATGATCCTGAAAACCCAAATGGGATCACCATGGGCGAAGAAGAGCATAAATTAGGGATCAGATCTTCATCAACCCGGCAAGTATTCTTTAGTGACACAAAAGTACCCGTTGAGAATATGCTATCAGAAAGGGGTAACGGGTTCAAAATTGCAATGAATGCTTTAAATATTGGTCGTATCAAATTGGCCGCAGCATGTCTGGATGCGCAGCGCAGAGTGATCACGGAGTCTATTAAATACGCCAATGAACGTGTTCAATTTAAATCACCTATTGCAAAATTTGGTGCAATTCGTTTAAAAATTGCTGAAATGGCTACAAATTGCTGGGTAGGAGAAACGGCAAGTTACAGAGCAGCTAAAAATATTGAGGACCGAATAGAATTACGTAAAGCGAATGGGAAAGATACGGAGCAAGAGGCAGAATTAAAAGGAGTTGAAGAATATGCCATTGAATGCTCCATCCTTAAAGTTGCTGTTTCTGAACATACGCAAGATTGTACCGATGAAGGGATTCAAATTTTTGGAGGGATGGGATTTTCTGAGGAAACACCAATAGAATCGGCGTGGAGAGACGCCCGAATCGCCCGGATCTATGAAGGCACTAATGAGATCAATAGGATGCTTAGTATTGGAATGTTGATCAAAAAGGCTATGAAAGGACATGTAGACCTATTAACACCAGCTACTGCAGTTGCAGGTGAATTAACAAGTATACCATCATTTGAAAAACCTGATTATTCGGTTTTGTTTGCCGAAGAAAAACAGATCATCGTAAATCTTAAAAAATTGTTTTTAATGGTTTCCGGTGCTGCATTGCAAAAATATGGAGAGGAAATTGAGAAGCATCAGCAACTGATGTTAGCCGCCTCCGACATTTTGATCCAGATATATATGGCGGAATCAGCCATTTTGCGTGCCGAAAAATTAGCTAAGAAAGAAGGTGAAGAAAAGGTAAAAGAACAAATTTCCATGGCCAAATTGAATTTATTCAACGCTATTGACATTATAGAAACTGCCGGAAAGCACTCAATTATTTCATTTACTGAAGGTGACGAACAACGTATGATGTTGATGGGCCTAAAACGATATACCAAATATGTTAATATGCCCAACATTATTGAACTTAGAAATATCATTGCCGATAAAATAACAGAAGAAAATAAATATTGTTTTTAATGTCTGACTAATAATATTTTAACTAAATCCCGTTAAAAGCGGGGTTTTTTTATGCAATATTTTAGTTCTATATTTGTTATATAATAGCTTAATTTTTTTTTAGATGCATTGCAAAATAACCCCGGCGTTATTGTTGCTTCTTTTTGGTATATCATTATTTGCACAGGAAGCGACAGAAATTTATTTATTTGAATTAAATAAATCCGATTCAACTTACAGTATTAGCAACCCAATTAATATATCGGAAAATGAGGGTTATGACAACCAACCCAGTTTTACTGAAGATGGTTTGGGAATTTTGTTTGCTTCTACCAGAAATGGACAAACAGATATTGCAAGATATGACATCCTTGAAAATTACAGGACCTGGATCACTAAAACAGATGTAAATGAATACTCACCTGCCTCTTATCCTAACAAAAAGAAATATTTTACTTGTGTAAGGTTGGATCAAGACGGATCTCAATTGCTTTATAAATACGCTTATACATCATCCAGATTTTTAGTATCACTTAAGAAAAAATTACCGGAAGTTTTAATTCCTGATCTAAAAGTTGGTTATTATCTTTGGTTTGATAATAGAACTGTTATAAGCTTTGTCATTGGCGATATCGAAACCTTGCAGGTTTCTAATTTTAAACACAAAATAAAATACCCGATCCAAAGTAATATTGGAAGATCATTGAATAAAATTCCTGTACCAATGTCGATTGGTAGTAATAACATAAGCTTTATTAGTAAAGGTCATGAAATTCCTGAAATTTATGCCATAAACCCTACTACAAGTGATACTAAATATCTGGGTGATGTTTTAGAAGGATCCGAAGATCTTACATGGACCAAAGATGGCACCATATTAATGGGCAAAGGCAATAAAATTTATAAATTCAAACCTGAAGTTGACAAAGAATGGATTCCTATAGAAATTAATAGCGAGCTTCCTCTAAAAAATATTACACGTTTGACAGTAAGCCCTGACGGAACTAAAATTGCTGTAGTGGTTGATGAATAATCTTTTCTAGATAATCTTTTCAACTAACTTAATTTTCCTTGCTTCATCTTTTTTCTTTTTAATTAAACCTTGTTTTTGTACTTTTGAAAAAAAATACTTTTCATGTTAAAAGCAGGTGTTCTTGGTGCCGGTCATCTTGGTAAAATTCATTTAAAACTATTACAGCAATCTCCAAAATATGAATTGGTAGGTTTTTATGATCCGGTTAAAGAAAATGCTGTTAATGTATCTCATGAATTTGGATATAAGATCTTTGATACCATTGAAGATTTGATTGACGCTGTTGATATTATTGACATTGTTACGCCAACATTAAATCACTTTGACTGTGCAAAAAAAGCAATAAATAAAGGAAAGCACATATTTATTGAAAAGCCCATAACCAAAACTGTAATTGAAGCCGAAGAACTTCGTGATCTGGTTAAGTTAAATAATGTTAGAGGTCAGGTGGGACATGTAGAAAGGTTTAATCCTGCTTTTACTGCAGTAAAAAGCAAAATTGAAAATCCAATGTTCATTGAAAGCCACAGGCTGGCCGAATTTAATCCTCGAGGCACGGATGTTCCGGTTGTATTGGATCTTATGATACATGATATTGATATTATATTAAGTGTCGTAAATTCAAAAGTAAAAAAAATCAATGCCAGTGGTGTTTCGGTAATTAGTGAAACTCCTGATATTGCCAATGCCAGAATTGAATTTGAAAATGGATGTGTTGCGAATTTAACAGCCAGTAGAATTTCCATGAAGAACATGCGTAAATCAAGGTTTTTTCAAAAGGATGCATACATTTCCGTTGATTTTTTGGATAAAAAAAGTGAAGTGGTTAAAATGAAGGATGTCCCCGAAGATCCTGACGAATTTGCGATGATACTGCAAAATGCCGAAGGAAATAAAAAACAGATCTATTTTGAAAATCCCAAAATTGATCAAAATAATGCCATACTAGACGAATTAGAATCCTTTGCTGATGCAATAAATAACAATTCTACACCTATTGTTTCTTTGCAGCAGGGAACCGAGGCTTTACGTGTTGCACAGCAAATAATCGACAACTTTTAATTATACGTAATAATGGAACTTAAAGTAACAACCGAACATCATAAAGGACAAGCAACTATTTTTAAAAACCCGTTTTTAGAAAGTTTGACCAAAACTAATTTGACCCAAAATGTTATAGTTTATGGATCCATTGTTATTTTACTATTTTATTATGCATTATTCATAAAAAAAATTCCTGTATCAACATTTTTGGGTTTGTTCTTATTTGCTCTTTTCTTTTGGACTTTTGCTGAATATATTTTGCACCGGTTTATATTTCACTGGATCTCAGAAAATAAGCTTGTGCAACGTTTTCATTTTATTATGCACGGATCTCACCATATGTACCCAAGAGACACGGATAGATTATTGATGCCTCCCGTTCCTGGTATCATCATGGCTACACTTTTATTTCTGATTTTTTATCTAATTTTTAATTTACTTGGCTATCCTCAATATACTTGGGCCTTTTTCCCTGGATTTTTCTTAGGATATCTTTTGTACTCATTTTTACATAGAGCAACTCATATAAACAGACCTCCGAAAAGATTTAAATTTCTATGGAAACATCACTCCATACATCACTATAAATATCCAGATAAAGCATTCGGCGTATCCAATACTTTTTGGGATCATGTATTTGGAACTATGCCTCCAAAAAATTAATTTGTTAAATGGTATAAAAAATGAAAAATATTGCTGTAATAGGTGCTGGAACCATGGGAAATGGAATTGCTCATGTTTTTGCACAAAACAACTATAAGGTTAACTTGATTGATAACTCTAACAAAGCTCTCGATAAAGGTTTGGCAACAATTGCTAAGAATTTAGATCGTATGATAGTCAAGGAGAAAATAACAGAAACAGATAAATCTCAAACGATAAATAATATTTTAACATACACTTCTATTGAAGAAGGTGTTAAGAATATGGACCTGGTAGTAGAGGCGGCCACTGAAAATGTGGATCTCAAATTAAAAATATTCAAACAAATTGATGAAGCAGCACCAGTTGAAGCCATTTTAGCTAGCAACACATCTTCTATATCGATCACTAAAATTGCAGCCGTTACTTCTCGGGCGGATAAAGTTATAGGTATGCATTTTATGAATCCGGTACCTATGATGAAATTGGTTGAAATCATTCGAGGCTATTCCACTTCCGATCAGGTCACTAATACAATAATGGATCTTTCAAAAAAATTAAATAAAGTTCCTGTTGAGGTCAATGATTATCCCGGATTTATAGCCAATAGAATATTAATGCCAATGCTAAACGAAGCGGTTTATGCCTTATATGAAGGAGTTGCCGGTGTTTATGAAATTGATACTGTTATGAAACTAGGTATGGCACACCCTATGGGACCACTTCAATTAGCTGATTTTATTGGTCTCGATGTGTGTTTATCAATTCTGAACGTACTCTATGAAGGTTTTGGAAATCCAAAATATGCACCTTGTCCGCTATTGGTAAATATGGTTACTGCTAATAAATTAGGAATAAAATCTGGTGAAGGTTTTTACGATTATTCTGAAAGCAGAAAAGCTGAAAAAATTTCTAAGCAGTTTATATAAAAATAAAAGCCCCGAATCGGGGCTTTTTATTTTACAACCATCTTAAAAAATAGTCCATCAGATCTTCTTTTAATTCATAGTGTAGTTTGATATATGTTTTCATATCATCTTTAAGTGAGGTTTGCTGGTTTCTTAATCTTCCATCAAGCTGTTCATCCATATCAGCACTTTCCACAATCTTTCTTTTCATTCTTATTCGTTGCAGCATTCTTCCTATAACCTCTTTTTCGCGTATTATTTTATTCTGAAAGCCTTCTAAAGGGGCCATTGCATCAATACCCAGATTCCTACTAGCAATATCTTCTAATTTTCTTTCAAATTTATTCATTTCTTCTCTGTGAAACCTTAATTCTTTCTTCCAAACTTTTAAATTGAATTTAAGATCGCTTAAATAAACTAATTTTATCTCCATGGCTCTAATAATATTTTAATTAATAATACCATAAATTTCATTAAAAAAATTGAATTGACCATTGATAAAAGTCATTTTTTTAATAAAAAAATAAAATTATTAATTCATGATATTTGTTTGACATAAAAAAACCCTGCGAATGCAGGGTTTAAGTTTTTGATTATTGATTAACCTTCTTCATCTTTATCATCTTTTCTGGTTTTATTCCAAATCTTGATCTCATCATCAGCAGTAACGCCACTAATAATTTCAACATTTATACCATCAGAGATACCTAATTCTATATCTTTTCTTTCAAATTCCTGATCCCCTGTTTTTATTTCAACATAAGGCTCTTCGGTTTTTTTATCAAACTGCAATAAAGATTCTTTAATGGACATCACACTATCCTTTTTTTCTAAAACAATATCTGCATTAGCACTATAGCCCGCCCTAATAAAAAATTCTTCGTCTAAAGTAACATCAGCTTTTATTTTAAATTGTACGGCGCCACTTTCTTCCGTACCTTTTGGTGCAATGAAATTCAATTTTGCCGGAAATTTCTTTTTATCTATAGCTCCTAACGCAACTTCAATTTCAATTCCTTCATTCAATTTACCAACTTCAGCCTCATCAACTTTTCCTTCAAATATCATTTTACTCATATCTGCAATTGAAGCTATTGTTGTACCGGCATTAAAATTATTACTCTGAATTACCTGATAACCTTCTTTTACAGGAATTTCCAGAATCATACCGGAAGTTGTTGCTCTGATATTTGTATTTGCCGAACCTCCTGATCCGGTATACCCTCTTCTTATGATCTCATAATCATTTTTAGCATTTTGCAGATCTTGCTTCGCTTGATTATTCGTTAACTCAATAGTTTCAAATTCTTTTTGTGAAATAACTCCGCTTTTATATAGCTTATTATTTCTATCATAAACTATTTGGGAATTATTCACCTGTAGTTTTGCTTTACTAACTCTGCCTTGTGCACCGGTCAAAGCTTGTTCATTTGGTACTACTCTAACTTTAGCTATCAGATCGCCTTTCTTAACTTTTGCGCCTTCTTCCACAAAGATCTTATCAATGATACCAGAAATTTGAGGTTTAATTTCTACTTCTTCTAATGGTATAACTTTTCCTGTTGCAACAGTTTTTCTAACAATATTAGTTTTGAATGGTTTTTCTGTTTCATACTCAATTGGTGATTTACTGTTTTTCTTTCCAAACCAAATTAAAACAGCTACTAAGGCTACAGCAATTCCTCCAAAAATTAACTTTTTTTTCATTATTCTTTTATTTATTCATTTGATTATTAATTATTCATCTCTTAAGGCTTCAATCGGTTTAATACTAACTGCTACCTGTGCAGGTATCAACCCAATTAGGGTACCCAAAACAACTAAAGTTGCGACGGCAATTATAATTACAGGAATATCCACCGTTGGATTGGTCAAAGCAGCATCATCTCCTTTACCCATTGTAGCATCAATTAACATTAAAACAAATCCTCCAAAAATTATTCCTAATGCTCCGGCTATACTTGTTAAAAAAACTGATTCTAACATGATGTGACGTTTAATTTCCCATGGTTTTGCTCCTAATGCACGTCTAATTCCAATTTCTTTAGTACGTTCCTTCACCGTTATCAATAATATATTACCAATGGCAAATACTCCGGCAATTAAAGTAGCTATTCCAACAAACCAGGTTAAAAACTGCATACCAGTTAAAAATCCGGTAAATTTTTTAATTTCTTCTCCCAAATTGAAACTGCCAAATGCTCGATTGTCGTCAGGGTGAACTTTATGTAATGTTTTCAAAAGTAACTTAACATCTGCTTCTATCTGTGTTATTTCAAAACCCGGCTTACCGGTGATCATCATCCATCCCATGCTATCACCTCTATTATACACTTGTTGAAATGTTGTAAATGGTATATGGATATTACCCCCTGGTCCTCCCATTCTTAATTGGCCTTGCTTATACATACCAACCACTTTGTAGTTGATATTATTAATTTTAATGTATTGTCCTATTGGATATTCATCTTTATCAAAGAGCTGCTTGTAAATTTCTTCTTCCATAACACACACTTTTTTCTTTTCAAGAATATCATTTTGATTGATCCATCTACCATAGACCAAATCTTTTTTTTCAACTTTATCCAATGCGGGATAATCACCATAAATACCAAAAGTTCCTGTTTTAAAATTGTTTTCAGCAACCCCTTGTGTTTGATGTCTTGGAACCACAAATTCAAGTCCATCTATTTCACTAAATATATTATCTAAATCAGACATTTTAAGCGTTAATTGTTTACCTTCCTGAAATCCCTTAAAGGGTTTACTGGTAGATTGTGCCCAAACAAAAACGCTATTGGTTGCAAAATTTCCAAATAATTTATTAAAATTATTCTCCATCCCTTTTGCAGCTCCTAATAATACTACCAATAAAAATATACCCCACATAACACCGATGATCGTTATCGCTGTACGCATTTTATTTTTACGGATACTTCCGTAAATTTCCTGCCATGTATCTCTGTCAAATATAAATTTCATGATTACTCGTCGTTTAATGCTTCAATTGGTTTAATTCGGGCTGCTCTTGTAGCTGGTATATAACCCGCAATGGTGCCAGCAATGATCAATACAATAGTTGCCCCTACGACCACATATGTTTCAACACTTGGATTGACAATAAAATACTGTTCTAATCCTTTTCCAATAGATTTTAAAACAAAAACTCCAAGCATCAAGCCAAAATAACCAGCAATGGCAGTGACAAATATGGATTCCATCATAATCATACCAATGATAGAACTCGGTGTTGCTCCCAATGCTTTTCTAATTCCTAATTCTTTGGTACGTTCTTTTACAATGTATACCATAATATTACTAATACCTATTACACCGGCTATTAATGTTCCAATGCCAATAAATAGAATAATTATATTTAGAACCATAATAAACTGTTGTACATTCTTTGCCCCTTCCGCATAATTTCGAACTCTGAGAGCTCCTTGATCCCTTGGATCCACACTGTGCTTTTCTTTTAACATTTTAGTTAACAAATTGCTAAATGACAATGCCTCATCAACATTTAATTTGGGGTTATAAGTCAATCCAAAATAATCCAATTCATCATTATCACGATACATGCCCTGAGCCGTTGTAAATGGCGTGTAAATAAACCTTTCATCCCCATCTCCTCCTGGGTCACTAAATACACCAATAACTTTATATGAAATTCCTTCTATATTCAGATTTTTACCCATAGCACTTAAATTTCCAAAAAGGTCTTTTTCAACCATTCTACCAATGGCAACAACTTTTGCTTTTCTTTTTAAATCAAGTACACTTAAAAATCTTCCTTCTTGAATTTCAGCAGATTCCAATGGCAGATAATCTGGGTAAACACCTCGTACCGTATATCTGTTTTGTTCTCCTTTATATATTGTTAAAACGTTAAAACGCTGAATGTTAGGGCTAAAAAACTGAATATCATCTTCAAATTTTTCATTGATGAATTTTGTGTCATTATTTTTAAACTGGATTCTTCTTCCACTTTGCAAACCTTTATAGGGTTTGGTTGTAATTCCAGCACTTATATAAACTGAATTAGTGGCATCACCGGCAAACTCTCTTTCAAAAAAATGTTTTAAGCCATTCCCTATTCCAAATAATAATGTAAACAATAAGATAGCAAACGCTATGGTAAATCCAGAAAGAATGGTTCTTAATTTATTCTTACTAAGCGTTTGAAAAATTTCTCTCCAACGATCTAAATCAAACATGATTTATACTTTTACTTTTTTATTAGTTTTTTCATCACTTGTAATCACTCCATCGAGCAATCGTACTATTCTATCCGTTCCTGCTGCAATATCTTCTTCGTGCGTAATTACAAAAACGGTCATACCTTCCCTGCTTATCTCTTTTAATAATTCCATTACTGCATGTGAAGTTGATGAATCCAATGCTCCTGTTGGTTCATCTGCTAAAACCACTTTAGGATTAGTAACCAGTGCACGGGCAATTGCCACTCTTTGTTTTTCACCACCCGAAAGTTCACTCGGCAAATGCTCAGCTCTATCTTTTAATCCAACTTTATCTAAATATTTTAAAGCAATTTTTTGACGTTCTTTCCTGTTCATACCTTTATAATATAGCGGAAGGGCTACATTTTCAAGAGCGTTTTTATAAGTGATCAAATTAAAGGATTGAAATACAAAACCTAAAAATCTATTTCTTAGTATTGCTGCCTTTTTTTCATCTAATTTTTCAATTAACTGACCATTTAAATGGTATGTTCCTTCATCATGTTCATCCAACAAACCAACAATATTTAGAAGAGTTGATTTACCTGATCCGGATGATCCCATAATAGAAACAAATTCTCCTTCTTTAATGTGCAGATCCAGGCCCTTTAAAACATGTAAAGAATCTTTACCCATAGGATATGATTTGTGAAGGTTTTGAAGTTTAATCATTAGCTTATTTTATTTTTTTACAAAATTATTATTGCAATTGAACATTCAGTAAAAAATTAAATCAATTTATTTAATTTTACCTTATGGAAGAAAATCATAAAAAACCAATTATTCTGTTCGATGGTATTTGTAACTTATGCAACGCCTCAGTTCTGTTTATTATAAAACATGACAAAAAGAAATGTTTTTTATTTGCTTCCTTACAATCAGACGCCGCAGTAAAACTTTTGTTACAAGATAATATCAAAAAAATTGATTTAGAATCTATAGTTTTAATTGATGATAGCAGAATTTATAAAAAATCAACAGCAGTTCTAAGAATTGCAAAGGAATTGGATGGATTATGGCCCATACTTTTTGTGTTCATTATAATTCCTAAAAGTATTAGAGATATGATATATGAATTTATTGCAAAATACAGATACCAATGGTTTGGAACAATGAAAACATGTTCGTGGGAATCTAAGGAAAACAAAAATAGGTTTATCTAAATTTAGATAAACCTATTTCACAATATTCCCCCTTTTTTTAAATTCATTTTAATTATTTGGAGTTAATATGGCAGTTAACTCCAAAATAATTAAAAATCTATCAACTCAATAATTATATTTTTGTAATTAAATTTTCTTCTGTATATAGTGGTATCTTAATGCGCGTCTTTGCCCAAGCCAACACCATTTGTGTTCCATATTTTTTTGTGGTAAATGCAATAGAAAAATTTTCTAACATTTCACCTTTGCTTGCAGGAATTTCAATTTTCGCAATATTATACTTAGGATTATAAAAATATGCTCCATAAGTATCTGTTTTTCCACTTAAGATAATGGTCCAGTAGTTTTCATTAGGAATCGTATATAATACATACGTGCCTGCTTTTACATATTTATTCCCGAACATGACATCGCAGTAAAATTTCACCTCAGTAGCTTCATTACTTCCTGTTCTCCATACTTCACCAAACGGAATTTGTGTTCCGAATACCACTTCATCATTTGCGGTTGGTCTTCCATAAATAACCTTTACTTGAGGAGCATCCTTCTTATTTGAGTTAAAGTAAACTATATCATGTGGGGTTTTATCCAATTTGCTAAAACTTTGAGCAACAGCATCATTGGTCATAAATAAGATCAATGCGATAATTACTAATACTGAATATATTTTTATTTTTTTCATTTTATCAAATTTTAGATCAAATCCTAAAGGATCTTGATTATTATTCCTGTAGCCTGTGCTATTCGGAAAATTGAATTGTTAATTTAAGTTCTTAGTTTGCTACTTCTTTTGGTTCATCATTTTGGTTTGATATTGCTATACCCGATGATATAACAAAATCAGATGTGTAAACTTTTAAAGTATAATTTCCTTCCTCCAACTTTGTTTTATCAATATCACAAACTTTTCCTTTATTGGATGATTTATGAACTAATTCGTGGTTGGCAAGCTCTAAAATTTCATATTTATAAAAATTATCGGATGATGTTAATTTCAATACATTTGAATTAGAACTTTCTATAATAGTTATCGCTTCTTCTCCATTTGGAAAAGTTGTAATATATTTTGTAACCTTTTCCGGTTGCTTAGTATTCTTTGTTTGAGAAAAACCTGAAGAACCTATTAAAATGACGGCGATAAATAGAATTATATATTGCATAGCTTGTTTTTATTATTTATTGAATATTGATCGTTGATCAATTAGTTTATGGCATTATTAATTTCTTTTTCGTTCATATTAGAAATTGTAATATCGGAGGTGATCACAAAATCACTTGTATAAACCTTTAAAGTATAGGTTCCGTCTTCAAGTTTTGATTTGTCAATATCACAAACTTTACCTTTGTTATTTGACCTGTGTATCAATTCGTGATTTGCCGGTTCTAATATTTCATATTTGTAAAAATTATCGGCAGATGACAATTTCAAATTGTTTGAAGCAGAGCTCTCTACAATAGTTATCGCTTCTTCACCATTTGGAAATGTTGTTACATATTTGGTGATTTTTTCAGATTGTTCGTTTGCATTTGTTTGCGCAAAGCTTGTTAAACTTAATAATGTAATGGTTATAAACAAGATTGTATTTTTCATGATATATATTTTTAAAATTTATTTTTCTGTTTTATTATTGAATGGTAATATTTGAATCTTCCTCCGTAAAATTAGATATCGTAATATCTGAAGTGATCACAAAATCCGATGTATAAACTTTTAAGGTATAATTACCGTCTTCAAGTTTTGATTTATCAATATCACAAATTTTACCTTTGTTGTTGGATTGGTGAACCAGTTCGTGATTCGTAGTTTCTAATATTTCATATTTGTAAAAATTATCGGCCGATGCCAATTTCAACAAGTTGGAAGCGGTACTCTCCGTAATGGTTATTGCTTCTTCACCATTCGGAAACGTTGTCACATATTTAGTGATTTTTTCAGGCTGTTCTGAATTATTTGTTTGCGCAAATCCTGTTAAACTTAATAATGTAATGGCTATAAATAAGATTGTATTTTTCATGATATATATTTTTAAGATTGATAATTTTGTTTATTATTCTGATAAATCAGAGTATTTTATTGATAGGGAAGATAACTTTCGTTAGGTACGAATTAAACTATATTTTTAAAAACTCGATGCTATTAGGTTTAAAATCAAAGTTTAACGCATATTCATTATACGAATAAGCACCTTCAATAAATTTGTTCTCTATATCTACAGAATCGGAAGTATTGTGTACTAATTCATGATTATTGTCTTCGAAATTCGATGTATTTCTAAAGTCGATCTGACTTAGAACAGAATCCATATTGTTTTCAACGTTTTCAGAATCATCTATTACAATAATATATTCTGTTTGTTGATCTGTAGTAATTGTATTTTTTTGTAAATCTTTTGATTGCTGAGCAAATCCTATCAAGCCAACAATACTTAAACCTAAGAATAAAGTTATCTTTTTCATAATTGAAAATTTTAAGTTATTAATTTAGAATTCAATTTTTGAATTCAGTTTCAATGTAGAAAAATTGTTGTTGCTGTTTTTGTATTCAACAAATTTTGAAGAGGTATTTGGAACATTTATTTCTAATATTTTTATAAGATCTTTAAATATTTGAAAAAAGATTAAAAATAAAAAGTAAAATTATACCATATAAAAATTTAAAACGTTAAACACTTTGTTAAAGAAGCAATCTGAGATGTGTTTCAGATTATACTTCAAATGTAAGTAGGAATATATGTATCAAACAATAGATAAAAATGGGAATTTTGAATATCCCCATAAATGGTTAGATACAAGTGAAGGGTATGCTGGGTTTCTTAAATGACATCTACATAGCTGTGTATTAGTATTATACATAATGAAATGATTGTTGATAATGACCAAAAAAAGGTCAAAAAATATTTTGAAAAAAATCAAAACCACTTGAAAATTGAAAAATTGCAATGGAAAATGGGTAAAGAATAAACCCTAATTTTAATCGTTTTTGGAGTATTTTTTTAGCAAATTATTTGAATTTTTTAAACTAATTCAAAAAATTGGTTCCTTTTATCATTAAATGATATAAAAAAAAGCTTGAAAAAATTCCAAGCTTTTGATCATTTTAAACCATGATATAATATCATTATGATTTATTAATACAATAAATTAACTTAATACTTCCTGTACTTTTTCAGCAGCTTCTTTAAATTCAACAACAGATATTAGATCTAAGCCGCTTTTATCCAGTAATACTTTAGCTTCTTCCGCATTTGTACCTTGCAATCTAACGATGATCGGAACTCTTATATTCCCTCCCATATTATGATATGCATCTACAATACCTTGTGCTACACGGTCACAACGAACTATTCCTCCAAAAATATTTACTAGAATGGCCTTTACATTCGGATCTTTTAATATAATTCTAAAACCGGTCTCTACTCTTTCCGCATCAGCTGTACCACCTACATCCAAGAAATTTGCAGGTTCACCTCCGGATTGTTTGATCAAATCCATAGTACTCATCGCTAAGCCCGCTCCATTTACCATACATCCAACATTTCCGTCAAGGTCAACATAATTCAATCCAACAGCATTAGCCTCTACTTCAATAGGATTTTCTTCACGTAAATCACGAAGATCGATATAATCCTTATGGCGATATAGGGCATTATTATCTAAAGTTACTTTAGCATCTACAGCAATTATTTTATCATCAGAGGTCTTTAGAACCGGGTTAATTTCAAACAAAGATGAATCTGATTTCACAAAAGCTGTGTATAATGATGATACAAAGCTTGTCATTTCCTTAAACGCTTTTCCCGATAAACCCAGGTTAAAAGCTACCTTTCGTGCTTGAAAAGGTAATAATCCTGTTGCGGGATCAATTTCTTCGGTAAAGATCAAATGCGGTGTATTATCAGCAACCGATTCAATATCCATTCCTCCTTCAGTAGAGTACATGATCATGTTTCTACCAGTTGCTCGGTTCAGCAAAACTGACATATAATATTCTTCAGGTTCATTTTCTCCAGGATAATAAACATCTTCAGCGATTAATACTTGATTTACTTTTTTTCCCTCAGGTGGTGTTTGAGGCGTTTTAAGCATCATTCCAATAATATCATGGGAGATATTTTCAACCTCTTCTAAGGATTTTGCAAGTTTAACTCCTCCTCCTTTACCCCTACCTCCGGCATGAATTTGAGCTTTAATAACCCACCACCCTGTGCCGGTCTCAGCAGCTATTTGTTTAGCAACATCAACAGCTTTTTTATGATTATCGGCAACCAATCCTCTTTGAATCTTAACACCAAAACTATTTAACAATTCTTTTCCTTGATATTCGTGTAAATTCATTACTTATTTTTTTGAATTAAATCCATACAAAAGTAAGTATTTAAATTAAACTTTTTAAGTCTTTAACGAGTAATTAAAACGATATTTTATTTGCAACAATTTAACTTTTCAGTTGTCTATAATACAGTTTAACAAATTATTAAGAGATGCTTAAATAACTATTAAATATTTTAGCAGATTATATATAAGGAACCAAATTATTTATGAAAAATATTGCAATTATCATTTTATTTTTCTTCACAACAATTATTTATAGCCAAAATGAAAAAAAAGAACTTCAGGCAGTAAGGGTTAATGAAGCTCCTAAAATTGATGGGAAGCTGGATGACTTGGTTTGGGAAAAAGCCCATATAGCTAGGGATTTTGTTATGTTTGATCCTGGAAGTGGCGATGCAGAACGAGAAGATCAAAAAACCGAAGTAAAAATTATCTATGATGATAAGGCTATCTATATCGGTGCTGCTATGTACGATGCAAATCCTGAAAATATACTTCGACAATTTACGGAACGAGATAATTTTGGCACATCAGATATAATAGGATTGAGTTTAAACCCTATTAATGATGGTCAAAATGAATTTTGGTTCATTGTTTCAGCTGCAGCAACACAAATGGATGCACAAATATCACCATCTAATGGTGAAGACTTTAGTTGGAGTGAAGTTTGGTTCAGTGAAATTAGTTTTGATGATAAAGGATGGTATGCTGAAATGAAAATCCCCTATTCAGCTTTACGCTTTTCAAAAGATAATCTTCAAACCTGGGGGATTAATTTTTTCAGAAGTATTGAAAATAAAAAGGAGCTTTATTCATGGAACCTAATTGATAAAACTATTGGGAATGTTGCTCAATATACTGGAAATTTAACTGGTTTAACCGATATTGAACCTCCAACTCGTTTGGGACTTTTTCCATTTACTTCATTCATATTAGATAATTATGATGGAGAAACGGAAACCGACTTTGCTTTTGGTTTAGATCTAAAATATGGAATTACCGATAATTTTACATTGATTGCTACACTTGTTCCTGATTTCTCTCAAACAGGTTTTGACAATATAACATTGAACCTGGGTCCTTTTGAGCAAGTTTTTGAAGAACAGCGACAGTTTTTTATAGAAGGAGCTGATCTGTTGGAGAAAGGTAATTTATTTTTTTCAAGAAGGATTGGAAACAGACCTGTTGGAAACGGGGATGTAGAAGAATTAGTTGAAGAAAATGAAAATTTAGAGATCATTAATAATCCAACAGAAGTTGATGTTATAAATGCTATTAAGGTTACAGGAAGAACCAAAAAAGGCCTAGGGATTGCTGTTTTAAATGCAGTAACAAAAAAAACTGAAGCGACTGTTCAAGATACAATAACCGGCGATAAAAGAAAAATTGTTACCGAACCATTAGCAAATTATAATGTTTTAGTCATTGACCAGGAATTCAATAAAAATTCATCCATTGGATTAGTTAACACTAATGTTTTAAGGGATGGTAGTTTTAGAGATGCCAACGTTACGGCTTTAGTATTTAATTTAGCTAACAAAGCCAATTCATATAAAATTAGTGGTGATGGTAGTACCAGTACAATAAGAGAAGATGGGGAAAACACCACAGGTTTTGCATCAAATTTACAATTTAGCAAAACCAAAGGAAATGTACGGTTTTTTATAGAACATGAATTCGCTGATGACAAATACGATAAAAATGATCTGGGGTTTCAACGAAGAAATAATTACAATACTTTAAGTGGAAGTGTGAATTACAGGATTTTTAAACCAACTGAGCGTTTTAATCAGTTTTTTATGGGTTTATGGATGGGTTATTTCAGAAGGTTTGATCCAAATGTATATACCGGTAGTTATATAAATCTTTTTGGTTCTGCTACCAATAAAAAGCAAATTAGATATGGTTTTAGAATAGGTTCTAACATAGGACAGACAAAAGACTATTTCGAACCTAGAACCGAAGGTAGATTTTGGTTAGAAGATCCTGAAACAAATACGAGTGTATTTTTATCTTCAGATTACAGAAAAAAATTAGCCATTGATCTAAGAGTGGGTACCAGTTGGTATAATGGAAATGATGGGTATGATTATTTTATAAGCGCTGCCCCGACGTATAGAGTAAGTGATAAATTACAATTTAGCTATTCCCTATCAATGGATTATGCTTTTAACCAATTAGGTTATGTAAATACTTTGGACGATGATACCATTATCTTTGGTGAAAGAGATACAAAAGAAATTGAAAACTCTTTATCGGCAAAATATAATTTCAATGATAAATCATCACTATCATTAGCATTCAGGCATTATTGGTCTCCTGTGATCTATGAAGACCAATACTTTGAGCTGGAAGAAGATGGAGAATTGTCTGACAGTAATTATAGTGACAATCATGATATAAATTTTAATAGCTGGAATCTGGATTTGCGATATGTATGGCGATTTACACGAGGTAGTGAATTAGTTGCTTTGTATAGAAACTCCATTTTAAATGAAGATGAATTATCAGAATTATCATATCAAGACAATATCTCTAACTTATTTGATCAGCCTTTCGGTCAAAGTTTTTCAATAAAAATTGTTTATTACCTCGATTACAACCGAGCAAAAAACTGGTTCTAACTATTTTGTTTTCTTTATTATGTATCAAGAATGTGTTGACAAATCGTTAAAATTATGTATTTTCACCTCCACATTAT
>Ga0209013_10002066_pt1 | contig 18381 bp, 17 predicted proteins | sample Cruoilmetagenom2_FD_187291 | JGI IMG/M metagenome (GOLD analysis project Ga0209013, IMG submission 187291) | Oil polluted marine microbial communities from Coal Oil Point, Santa Barbara, California, USA - Sample 2 (SPAdes) (version 2) | ecosystem: Environmental > Aquatic > Marine > Oil seeps ...
TGTGTGATCTGCGTAACCAGCCATAAGTTTTATCTAGCGTTTGTACGGAGGAGGTAAATGAAAATGGGCGAAATACCTGTCAGTCACTATAATGCTATTGCTGGACGGTTAGTTTACGAAAGAGGATTCCTGACAGACCTGTTAGCAAATCCGAGGCACGAACTCAAAGATGCATTGATCCAGACCGGGATCAATCCATCACCTGGAGAGTTAGATGATTTGGTAGCACACCTGGATGCTTTTCTAGGCGAGTACGGTCTACATCAGGTCACTTCAGCAGCATCAGGCTTCCTCAGAGAAGGTGATAATGCAGAAATGATTTGATGGTCCACCCAACGACCGAAGTCCTTCAGTTGGACGCAAGCCTGGTCGTGATGCTTCGGACGAGAATCTCTAGAAACGTAATCGTCATCTGCTAATATGCGTGACGATTATGTTTTTAAGGCACTAGTGCTTTGTCAAGCTTGAGTGTTATTGTTGGTGGTCAGTTGTACTACTGCTCGACAAAGCTTCTAGTGTTCTGTCAGGAATGCGAGCGAATTAAACAATGATATTTGGGAGAACACTAGAAGCACTTCCCTACTTGAGTAGAGAATAAGATGTCAAGGGTCGAACCATACCAAACCAGAAGAGAACAGCACCTGCAAAAAATAGAGGCCTATTTCGATAATCTGCCTGTGGGGCTTTACCGGCAGGGAAGGCTGCTGCGCAACAACCTGGCGTTCCACTATTCCGACACGGGTGATTTTTCTTCAATCATCACCCGCGCGGACAGCTACCCACCTGCCGAGCTACCCTTATTTACGCTCGACGATTTCGGATTCCCTGAAGGTGACGAACGAGCGGGACTGGAAAGCAGCCTGTTTAAGGCCATGTTTTTCACCTTCGCCGCGATCTACACGCAGGAAGCGATCCTGGACGAGAGCACTTTCTTCGACAGCGACTATATCTACCTGGCGAGCGAATTATCACGCCAGGCAGACCGGCAGTATGCGCGGCTCATCCCTGATCGATCCCCTTTCTGGATTTACCATCGGGAATTCTGGAGAGCGTACTCCGAAGCGAGCTTATTTGGTCAGGGAGAAATCTCCGCATCACTCGTCAAAGTTACGCCCGAAGAATTGCTCCTGGGTAAAGACGTCTTCGCCCCCTATAAACTGATCCCCGGCGCAGCAGCAGCGCTCGCGGGAAGAGAAGACGAGCTTCCCCAACTGTTCGCCGCCCTGGACCACCTGCACATCACCCAACGTTTACTCCAGGATCTCTCAACCCTGGAAGCCGACCTCGATCGAGGCAGGTATACCTATCCACTGCTTTTGATGATGGCAAAGTTGGGCATACCGCGCGGCAAAGCATACGACAAGCAGGGTGTCCTGGCTGCGCTGGTGCTGTTTGACACATACTCAGAAGTGATCCAGGACTGCCGCAGCCATATTGAAAAATGTTGGACGGAAATGGAGGCGCTAGGCTTACCCTCTTATCTGGCCTATCTTGAACGTGTGTTGACTAGGGTTGACGAGTTGAGTGCAGCGCAGCAGCTTAAGAAAGACGCGCAGGTGGAAGGCGGCCAACCCCTGAAATCAAAAGCCCAGCCACCCCGCTCGACTCCTGCCGTAGATACCTTGACGAAGTGCATCGAAATGGCGCAGGGGTACCTGTTATCCGATCTATCGTTCAAAGAGAGCTGGGAGGTGCATCGCCGCGGCCTGGCGGGTGCGGAGCAGGTCAGCGCCCGCTTCCCATCCGGGTTGATTATAGAAATCCTCGCCACCCACGGGCACGACATGGGCGCCCAGGTGGATTCCTTCCTCCATCACCAACGAAACACGAACTTCAGCTACTACGATCACCCCGATCTGCCGTATGCCGATTCGGATAACCTGGGAGTCCTGCTGCGTTTGTACCCCTTTGCATCAGAACCGGAAGACTACAGGAAAGCAGTTGAGACTCCATTAAGCTGGATGTGCGCAAGTGTCGCGCAATCGGGTCGTTTACCGGTGTGGATCAACGCTTCACAAGCCATTGAAGCCATGGACGTGCAGTCCCCCAGCCTGATTGGCGAAGACTGCGGCACCATTGAAGCCAATCTTCTGATTGGGCTGCTCGAATACGACTGGGACGAATACAAGGAAATCGTGCACAAATCTGCGCATCAACTGCTGGAGCGATTCTGCCACCATGGTGCAGGCATAACAGTTAACTACCCGCGGCTGTACTGCCTATCGACCATCAAACTGCTGCTGACCCGTCTTTGCAGCCAGGAGATAGACGACGCACTAAAGGAGCTTGTTCGAGAGGCTGCTGAACTGTACCCGCAGTTCCTGGAAGTTGAGACCAGGCAGTACAGAATAACGCCCCAGGAAGCTGCTTTTCTGATCCTTGCCAGCCTGAACTCATCATCAGAGCGCCATTTTAAGCAGCGCTGGATAACGATCCTGTTAAAAAACCAGCGTCCTGACGGAAGCTGGTACGGAGAACCGGTGTTCTTTACACCGAACCGCGGCGAATTGACCACCTGGCATTCCAGCCACCAGCTTACCTCCGCTTTCTGCTACCACGCACTAAAATCTTATACCGTATGGAAGGCGGCTATCTGATGTTGCTGCTGCCTTCTCAACCAGAAGATTCGCTTATGGCATCAGGTCACACTGGAACGTGACAACCATAAGATGCGCTCATGGCGTTAGGGCAAGCTGGAACGTGGCAACAATTGCACCTTCAGCGTTGCGTATCTCCAGCATCGTCCCTTCGTTCTTGAAGCTATGTGCTGTCTCCAACGCGGCCAGGTACTCGGTCTCCTGCTGCATGACGCCCTCAGGTTCACTGCATAACATGCGCGTGGCAGCCGCCGGACCGATCTCGATCTCATTGTCGTCCGTCCAATAGTTGGCGAAGTAGTTATTGCAGCCGGCACTGCCCGTCACCTGACCGTCCTCCCCGAACTCGGCGCTGATATCCGTACCGATGATCAGGGTGGTGACGCCTCCGCGCCCGTTGTTGTATGCAATCACGTCCCAGGAAGTCCCGGAAAGATCCTGTTCCAGCGCCATGAAAGTGGCGAGCCTAATGTCGTTGGAATCGTACAGCGTCAGTTCCTCGTCAGTGATTTCATAGGTACTGGCATCCGATAGCACCTGAAAATAAGCTTGCTCCTGATCCATGACCGGCTCGAAACAGGCCATCAACGTGCTGGCAACTTGCTCTCCGAATTCAATCTGATCCCCATCCAGGGTATATGTTGTGTGATAGACGTTGCACCCGCCAGATCCGTTCACCTGCCCATCCTGGCTAAATTCAGCCGTTATATAGGTCTCGGGCAAAGGTCCTTCACCTTGCAGGTCAAACAGCAGCCATATCGGGCTCACTAACTCTTGGCTTGATTTAAACAGCGAACAGGCAGCCAATGCTAAAAAAACCATCGATACCATAACAAGCGTGAAGTACTTCTTCATTGTTACCCTTCCTTTACATCTTCTGCGATGGAGGTATACTTCGCAAACCAGGGCAGGTTTTAACCTCTCATCTGTGGCTGATATATACCCTTCTGCTCTTAATTTTACCTGATTTAAGGTTCTAAGTGCGATCATATAAATCTTGATAGGTCAGACTAACCTTGCGAAGGTTGCGAAAACACATTTAGCGCTATTATCCAGGTATTCCTTGGGATACTCTGTGTGCAGCAAAACAAAACCTTCGCAAGGTTTAACCCTGCAAATCATTATTGATTGTACTTAATACTTGATCAAGCTGAATATAATTTATGCCGATCTGTTGTGTTTGTTTAACACCAAAACACCAAGGCACCAAGATGCACTAAAAAAATATTAAAAACTTGGTGCCCCTTCGTGACCTGGTGGCTTAGTGGTGAGATAATGGCTCATGAACCAAATACGAATTTTCCGAGGATGGAAAAACCAAGATAATAGTATTTACATGAATCATTTTCCCCTTTATTCAGTGTGACTAACTGCTAGGCACCACCTATCGAGATGTCTTCACCTGCATCTCAAGTACTGAACACCTCACCAACCGCTGTTTGAATGTTCTCCAATTGAACACTTAATTTGATCTAGATGTATAATAGGTACTAACCAGTTAAATTCTTGTACAATGAGCAAGAAAATGCATAGTACATTACTTTTTGGTTCCGAATTATCCGGGTTAGGAGGGAAGAACGATGTTTAGGAGCTGCATGGTTGACCGACAATAAAGTCCCTCCACCCACGATGCGCGTATCAGCCACGCTGGATAACCTGTCCGTGATCCGCAGTTTTGTGGAAGAGACAGCAACCAACCTCAAAGTAGACCCGGACATAATCTACGAGATTGTATTTGCGGTGAACGAATTAACCACCAACATAATCGTTCACGGCTACCAGGGCAAGCATGGGATTATCGAGGTGGATGTCGTCCAAGATGCAGACTGCCTGCTCATCCACATAGTTGACCAGGCGCCTGCATTTGATCCCACCACATTTCCAACGCCGGATTTATCACTCCCTCTGGCCATGCGCCCGATGGGAGGGTTAGGGATTTTCCTGACAAACCATTATGTGGACGAAATAATCTATTCAGCACCTTCGCAGGGTGGCAACCACATAACTCTGGTAAAGAAATGCATCCCATAAATTTTTCCTAAGGAGGAGAAGGTGACCATTACTATCGGCCAGGTCCAGGGCAAAGATTCAGTGACGAGATTGAGCATCGATGGAGATCTGGATGCATCTAACTACAAGGATGTAATCGCCAAGGCAAATGAGGCTTACGAGACAGGCTCGCGCTGCTTGATCATTGACATGAGCAACCTGGATTTCATGGCCAGTTCAGGGCTAGTGGCCCTGCACAGCGTCGCTCTCCTGATGCAGGGTGAGCAGCCCCCAGACCCGGAATACGGATGGGAGGCTTTCCATGATATCGGTCGTGATCCGCAGAAAAATAAACCGGCGTGTGTAAAATTATATAACCCCCAACCGCGGGTGAAAAGTACGCTGGAAAAGACCGGATTTTCGGAGATTTTCGAGATTTATTCCGACCTTGATACGGCCATCGCTTCATTCGGATAGGCGAGAACCCCGGTTTCGAGCAGCCTGACCGCTAGCCCTTCGTGGGATCACCCAACTCCAGGTTCAACCGCGCCGCTTGCTGAATGAAATCGGTAAAAGCGGTCTCGTTAATATCATCCATCCCGCCCAGGCTGACATGGCGCATTTTCTTCCCACTGCCCTGCAGTAATCCTAGTGGATCGTCGAGATCGACCCCGCGCCAGAATCCAAAGTTAACGGAGTTCTTGAAGGCCTTCATATAGCACAGCGGACCATTAACTTCGTAAACCGGCTGCGCCCACTTGTACTTCTCTTGCGCATCAGGAGCAGCTTCCCTTATAATGACCCGTACACGGGAAACAACTTCTGCTTTCCAGCCGTCCAGGGTGGCAATGTATTCATCGACGATTTGTATGGCCATAAATTCCTCCACGAACCGAGATTTCACCAGAATATTACTCCAGGCGGCTGATACGGTCTGACTCGACCGCCTTAATATATTCAACCTTGTTGTTCAGATTTGTATTCCGAAGACAGGGATCATGCCTGCCAGCGCGTGTCTGCGCTGCCGGTGTTCAGGTCCTGCTTCAGGCGGCGGCTGCCTCTTCCCGATTCGAGCGGGGCTTACCGGTCGATCATGGTCCGGGGGTGCGCATCCAACGCCACGACAGCGCCTGCAGGACGTCCGGGAGAGATATCCCCTGCCTGGTTCGTCCCGGCGGCAGGGCTGCAAACGCGTGAGCGCGGGGATTGACTGTGTGAAGCGCACAGACAATCCCCGCGCCCTTTTCTGCCTCCCCGAATTTAATTCAGGGAGTGATTTATGACTACGGTGCAGGGGGTGCCGGGATCACCGGGACCCCTTCCCCATTGGTCACCGTTACGTAGTCGCCGCTGACCCATCCACGACCATCAGGAGAGACACCCGTGGGATCCGTTATCACCCACCATAAACCGTCTTCACTGATGCCAATCACTTCGGCAGAAGTTCCGGCTGCCATGATCCCATACACGAGGTAATTCGTGCCGGGTCCACTGCGCACGTTAACATCATCCGTGGCAGTTGCAGTGGGTGTGCCCGGCTGCGGGGTGCTGGTCTCACTTCCACCAGGCGTGCTGGTTGGTGGAACTGGTGTCTGGCTGGGTGTAGGACTGGGTTTGACATCAGGATCCGGGACGACGGGTACATTCTCCGTATTTTGTGTCTCAACATAATTTCCGTTGATCCACCCCTGACCGTCTGGTGAAACGGTGGTGGGGATCTTAACCACCCACCACTGGCCGTCCTCACTGATTCCGATTACCAGGAAAGTTGTTCCAATCGGTACAGTCCCGTAGCTGTAATACTGGTTGCCTGGCCCACTGCGCACATTCAGGGGTTCGAGAGTTATGGCCATGGGAGCGTCCTCATCAGGTTTAGTGACCGGTACCGATGGCCCGCCGTTCGCAAATCCCATGCTGCCGGCGTTATCCCCTAATTTGAGCACTAATTTCTGGGTAGACAACTCATAAGCAGTCACCTGGCCCAGCAAAGTGATGAATTGAGTTGAGAGCGACGCATCACCGCACGTAGCCTGAGTCATCGCGCCCACCTGCAGCGTCATCTGATCCCCCTGGGTTGAGTAAGTTCCGCTGCCATAATTACAATCGGCCAGGAGATAGAACGTCCCGTCGCTGTAGAAAACGAGCACGTAGCTCTCCGGGTTGGGGATCACTGATTGACTGGCGGGTTCGGTCTGGATCAATTCCGTCCAATTCCAATTGATATTGGTTAGCTGAGCAGAGGGAGCAGGGACCGCCGTGGGTTCGGGCTTAAGATACTCGAACTTGAGGGAAACGATCACCGCATCCAGGGTGGTCAGATCCGGATCCCAGTCGGAGGCGGAGAGAGCGTTAAGCTGTTCGGTTTTTGTATCCAGGTAAGCTTGCGTGTCCGCATCCACAAGCTGGCGTTCTTCATCGCTCACCTCATCGGAATTCGGCAAGCTGTCCGTTGTGACCGGATAGAAGAAGCTGACCAGGTATAGCCCGTCCTCGGTAAATCCCTGGTAGATGTAGAAAAGCGGAGGATTGTCACTGGTCACCGGGTTAGTACCCTGCGAGAAACGACTTACAAAACGCACCCCCGATCCCATCGTGGTGGTCAGGTACTCGGCCTGCACGACGATATCCGTAACACCCGCGACCTCTTCGTAGGGCAGCACCGGTAAACTCGTGGTGGGGATCGGCTCAGGCTGACCCTCGAGCAGCACCTGCAAAGCGGCAATGGACTGCTTGACGGAAGAATCGCCGGCAGCTTCCCATAACTCAATGTACTGCGCAACGGGGATGATGTAAAGAATCGGATCTCCATACTGCTTGTCGGCGGGATGGGTGACGCCAAAGTTTATCTGCACGTGCTCGGGTAATCCTTTCGGCCCGGGCGGCTGCGAATTATCGTAGGCTGTGGGCGGCAGGCAGTTGGCGTCCCAGGAATACGGCAGTCCCATGGTGTCTATGGTCACGCTATCCAAGGCTACCCCGGCACAGGCTTCGGGTTCCGGTTCGGGCTTCTCTGCGGGTCCGCCGTTGTTGAAGATCATGTGGCCTTTTGCTTCGTTTACTACCAGTACCAGACGGTTATCCTGCATTCCAAAAGCAGAAACGCTTCCCAGAAGCGCCATGTATTGGTTGTAAAGCGAATCGGTTCCGCATTCTGCGAGGGTAACAGGGCCCAATTCCAGGGTCATATTCCCGCCCTCATTAGCTGCATAATTACCACCGCCCAGGTTGCAATCCGCCTGGAAACTGAACGTGTTGTCGTCCCAAAATGCCAGAGTGTAGTTCTCCGGAGCAGGGACCACTGACTGGGCAGCCGGTTCAACCTCGTTCAACTCCGCCCACTGCCAGTTGATGTTCATAATATCCTCAATAGGCACCGTGGTTGGCGCAGGTAAACCTTCTGGGGCTGGTTGGGTTGGCTCGACCGGCGCTGTTGTTGCCGTGGCTTCCTCCGGCGTTGGTGTTTCCTCACCGCTGCAGGCACCCACAAACGCCAGAACCATAACCAGTGCCAGCACTAAGATTATTTTTTTCACGATATTTCTCCTTTTTTTCTTGTGTTCATCTTTTTTATTGTGTTCATCCTCACCACTCCTGAAGCATGCCGTATTTTCTGATGGTGTTTGGCGATTGCTCCATTCTTCCGGTGAGGGTTCGTTTATGTCCCATCAATGCCAGATTCTATCACCCCCACATTAGGTTATTGTAAAGGATGGATTAAGATGAGGAAACTCGAATAACGGATAACAATCGCCCATCACATGATGGCTATGCGCAAATATTGACGTGGGCACCTTTCCAGCGTTGGGTTTAGGCCAGACTGTGGTCCAGGTCTATGCTGCCCCACTGTAATATATTATCGCCCGCATACCATCCATACCCGGCTGTCCGGTATAATAAAAACAGCAAAGGAGGCAGTTATGCTGCGGCGTTTATCAAGCTGGTTGTACAGGTTCATAAAAGGATGGATGGTCCTGGCTGGGCTGCTTGTTTTCGCGACCTTCTCGGCGCTTGTCCTACCAGGACAGGCAGCGGGCTCAGATCCGCAAACCGGGGAAACAGGCGTGCCGGATTTATCCGTATATTATTCCGCCGGAACGCTGTACCAATGGGCCGAAGAATACGGTGAAGGTGGACGTGATGAATACATCCGGGCGCGCTTCACTTTCGACCTGGTTTGGCCGCTCGTGTACGGCTTCTTCCTGGTGACCGCCATCACCTGGCTGTACAGCAAAGCATTTCCGGACGGCAGTATCTGGCGGCTGGCCAACGTTGCACCGCTGGCGGGTTTGCTGTTCGATTACCTGGAAAACATGTCGACGTCGCTGGTTATGGCGCGATTCCCGGCCCAGACCTCGTTGTTTGACTGGTTGGCAGGATTCTTTACTCTCTCCAAATGGGGCTTCATCGCGGCAAGTTTTGTGCTGTTGGTGACTGGAGTAGTTGCCGCAATCTGGAAGTGGATCACGAATTAATCCACCTCCCCTAGACATTAATTAACCCCAAACTATTGGCTATTCGTAATCGAGATTTAACATTCCCGCCTTCCTGTCCCTTGTCCCTTGTCCCTTGTCCCTTGTCCCCAAAATTATATTCTCAGCTCCACCACATCCTCATCCTGCAGGACGTAATCTCGCTGCACCATCTGCCCATCGAAGAGCGAGCTCCCCCAAACCCGCGCAAAAGTTAAATTATCGTAAAAATCCTTGTGGATTTTACGGGCGAATTCTTCTACTGTGTTGCCCTCCTTCATTATAAAGGGAGCGCTGCGATCTGGCTCTTTTCCAGGCGCTTTGGAGTAAATACGAATAATACCCAGTTCATCGAACAGGCGCTGTTTGAGCATCCCCAGGTTGCGACCGGTCTCGGCAGAGACAGGCAGGCAGTCCCATTCGTGATCCATCAGCTCGCAGAACAATTCGTACACTTCTACAGTGTCCTCATCGTCACATTTATTAGCCAGCACCAGGAGCGGTTTAAAAGCCAGGCCGATTTTGCTGTCATAAAGGCTTTCACGGTGGTCTGGAATGATGCGGTAGCCCTCTAATATCTGGATGATCTGCTCTAACTGCTGGTCCGGATTGGTCTGTAAATTCAGCACCAGCAGCAGGTAGTCCGCCCGCCTGATCAGATTGATCATCTCGGGGTCGATGTAATCGGCATTTAGCGGGGGTGTGTCAATAAGCTGGATCTGGACATTATCAACCAGCATCATGCCCGGTGTAGGCGTCCAGGTGCTGAAAGGAGCCGCGCTGACCTCCGGCCTGGCATTGGTCAAGGCGGCGACCAGGGCAGACTTGCCCGCATTGGCTGGACCGAGTACCACCACCTGCCCGGCTCCTTCTTTGTCGATGACGTAAGGAGACACCTGGCCCCCGGTTTTTTTGCGCGTCTGTGCGGCCTCTTTGAGCTTTGCCAGACGCCTGCGCCAATCAGCGCGCAGATGGTCGGTGCCCTTATGCTTCGGAATGGTGCTGATCATCTCTTCGAGACGGGCGACTTTCTCTTCCGGCGTTTGGGCTTCTTTGTAGAGCTGTTCCGCTTCGAAATAATCGGGTGGTAGATTGGTTGGCATATCTGATAAAGAACCTTGTTTCGTAAAATTCTACTACCAATTATAAACTACATCTGTTCATCTGTTCATCTGTTCATCTGTTCACCCGTTCAATAGATTCGGTGCCCTTGACAGATCACAGGATTGGCATATAATCCATATAAACTAGTCCATATGGACTAATTATCGAAAAAGAACTAATGCGAGGTCAGGTATGCAAAGTAAATTACTGCTGCTGGGGTTGCTCAGAAACAGCGACATGTACGGTTATCAGATTAACGAGATCATCGATACACACTTAAGCACCAGCGTTCATCTCACCAGACCAACCGCATACCGGCTGCTGAACCAGATGGCGGAAGATGGCTGGGTGGCGTTCCACGAGGAACAGGAAGGCAATCGCCCCACACGGCGCGTGTTCTCCATCACGCCAGCAGGCGAGCGTGCATTTCAGGAGAGCCTTCAAGCGTGCCTGGCGGCGTACACCCCAGCGGTTTATCAAAGCGTTATCTGTATGGGATTCCTTGACGAGATCGAAGTGCATGAAGCCATCCCACTGCTGGAGGAACGCAAAGAGAAAATTGTAAATCTATTGCAGACGATAACTGCGGATGAATCCCACCAGATGGGCAGTATGCAGTATGTTATCGAACACCACAAACGACACCTGCATACCGAGTTGGAATGGCTGCAGGACGTGATCAACCAATTAGAAGTTAAGGAGACGTAATGAGCGAACAAAAAACGAACGGACTGGCCGTCGACGCTAAAGGGCTGGTGAAACGCTACAACGAAGATGTGCTGGCTGTGGACGGCATCGACCTGAACATCCCGGAGAACACCATCTACGCCATGCTGGGTCCCAACGGCGCCGGTAAAACGACTACCTTCTCGATGCTGACCACGCTGCTGGAGCCTACCGGTGGAACCGCGCGGGTGCTGGGCTACGATGTCGTCCAACAGGCCAACGATGTGCGCCGCCAGATCGGCGTCACTTTCCAGGAGACGGTGCTGGATAATGAACTGACCGGACGGCAGGCGCTGGACTACCACGGCCGCCTGTATGGCATGGGTAAGGAAGAGCGCAAATCCAAGATCGCCGAACTGCTGTCGCTGGTCGAGCTGGAGGAAGCCGCCGACCGGCGCGTGAAAACTTATTCTGGCGGCATGAAGCGCCGCCTGGAGTTGATCCGCGGCCTGATGACCGATCCCAGTGTGCTGTTCCTGGATGAGCCAACCCTGGGGCTCGATCCGCAAAGCCGCGCCCGCATCGGGGATTACATCGTGGACCTGAAAGAGAAGCAGGGGCTGACCGTGATGCTCACCACGCATTATATGGATGAAGCCGAGCTGCTGGCAGACTCTGTCGGTATTATCGACCACGGCAAGATCCTGGTCGAGGGTACGCCCAAAGAACTGATCGAACAGATGGGCGCGGACGTGATCATCATCCAGGGCAGCGGAGACAGCGAAAAGTTTATCGAAGAAGTCAACGCCTTGCCCTTTACCCAGATGGTCACCAGTGCCGACGGGATCGTCCAGATAGGTGTCGGGTCGGGCAGCCGCCGGTTGGTCGAGATCGTCACCCTGGCCAACGAAGCCGGCTATAGAGTAGAGGATGTCTCCGTGTCCAAACCCAGCCTGGGTGACGTGTTCCTGAAATATACTGGTCGCCAATTCAGGGATTAAGAATCAAAATTCGTATTGGTATTAAGTGTCATTCTGAACGGAGTGAAGAATCTTAAGCACAATTGTCGAGACTCTTCGCCAGGTCCTTCGCAAGCTCAGGATAAACCCAGAGTGACAGTTATGAGATTCACAATTGTCAAAGCACCAGGAAATATTTTTAGGAGAACATTATGAGCGCAGCAATGACACTATGGTCCAAGCAAATGACCAAATCTCTCCGCAACCAGATGGAGATGTCGGGCATGTTGATCCAGCCCATCCTGTGGGTGGTGCTGTTCGGAGTCGGAATGGGCAGTCTCTTAGGTCCCAACGTTCCGGGGGGAGAGGATTTCTACATCACGTTCATGCTGCCCGGTATCGTGGCCCTGACCGCATCCGGCGGCGCCATCGCGGGTGGTTCTACCTGGTTGAACGAACGCATCAGCGGTATCGTGAAAGAATACCTGGTTGCGCCGATCCCGCGCTTGAGCATCTTGTTCGGCAACGCCCTGACCATTGTGACGAAAGGTTTAATTCAAGCGATTGTAATCGTCATCGTGGGTATTCTCGTAGGTGCCAATGTCACAACGAATGCACTGGATTGGCTTGGAACTCTGGTTTTGGTCTCTGGATTTGCGCTGGGATTTGCCGGTATCGCGCTGGCGTTTGCCTCCAGCACCGATAACCCCGGCGCCTATCACAGCATGATCATGCTCTTCAACCTGCCGCTGCTGTTCCTGAGCAACTCGCTCTACCCATTGGAGACCATGCCCACCTGGATGAGGGTCGCATCGATGATCAACCCGACTACCTACGTGGTTACCGGTTCGCGCATTCTGCTGATCGAAAACCCCGCCGCTGTAGCAGATGCCGCCACCATACCCCTATGGCTGTGTTTCGTGGTAATCGCGATCTTCTCCTTTTTGGGTATGCTGTGGGGTTACAGAGCTTTTATGAGATCTTTGAAATAATATTTCGGTGGGGATGTAGCCAAAATCCCACACAGTATCGAGAGCATCACGAAGCGTTTGCATCATGGATTACTCCCGTAGGGCGGATTGCTAATCCACCTCGCATTAATTCATGCCTCACTCCTGTAGGATGGATTGATAATCCGCCTTGCAATAATTTCCCGGCCAATCTAGCCAGCTTGTTGTCAGCCCGGCCTTTACTGGATTATTGAGCGTGTATTGAATGATGCGTTGTAACTCTGGCATATCGCGCACGACATGATCGTAACTCTCCGCTTGCCAAAACGATCCTTCACGCTGCAGAATCTGGTTGGCATGCCTGGCTGTATATCGTTTCAGGGATTGCATAATCCGGTGCAGGGGAAAATAAATGCCATTATCCTTTTGGAACGGCGTAAAAATAGAGTGCAGGTGATTAGACATAATACAAAAAGCAATCAGGTCGTAGACCTTCCCTTCTCGGTAGTGGAGCGCTTTGGCAACCAGGCTGGTGATCTCCGGTATCCTCAGCCAATGAGGACCGGTGCAGCTCTGATCCAGAGCGGAATCCCAACGGCCATAATACCTGCGCTCGGCAATATATGCTTGCTCCCGGTAGTCTTCCTGGGATTTTAAAACAGCAAGCCCCTTCTTTTCCGCTTCCTGCTCAGCTTTGAGCGCTTCTACAACTTCTCGCGGCAGTGAGCCCGCCAGCCGAATCGTTACAAACAGGGTCGCGCCTTCAGGCTGCCAATGAGGCAAATGCCGGCGGTAAAATTCGCGATACTCATTCATGTCCAACTCTCCGGTCGTATGGTCGTAAGCACGTATGACGTATGGACGGAATGCCATTCCGTCCAACCCGATTGTAATCGGTTTATATTGTAAGGCGGAATGGTATGCCGCTCTACATTCTGTCCATACGACCAAAACAGCATACTCATGGCTGACATCCGGATTCTTCCAGCAATGATGAGCGCGATCGTAATCGTATGGGCAGTCTTTTTGATCGTACGCTACAAACCGAAATATCTCATGTCCCTATGAAGAGCAGCCCGTCCCTTGTTTCGCTTCACAAACTGTGGATTTGGGATAGAATAAAACAATAAGGAGAAAACACAATGACCACCAAAGAAAAGAAGATATCATCGCTGGGAACAATACGCACATTTCTTAGGGAGGGTACCTGATCGGAAACGATTATGAGCGTCGTCGATGCTCAATTCGATCACCCGTTGAAAGTCGAGGAGAAAGCCACGATGCCCTTGGCGGGCGGGATCGCGAACATGGGCTACCAGTGCGGCATGCTTTGGGGTGCAGCGCTGGCTGCAGGTGCACAGTCGTATCGAGTTTATGGCGCGGGACCGCAGGCTGAAGCTGAGGCAGTCGTTGCGACACAAAGGCTTGTGAAATCCTTCCATGGCCACACGAAAAATGAAATCAACTGCCTCGAAATCACAGACCTGGACATGCAAAAAGGCTCAGGGGTGCTAAAGTTTATCCTAAAAGGTGGTCCCATTGGCTGCTTTCGCATGGCCGCACGATACGCCCAGGAAGCATACAGTGAGATATATTCCGCTTTTTCCGAAGAGAATATCGAAGCACCTTCCCCACCGGTGAGCTGCGCGGCAATGTTGGCACAAAGGATGGGTGTATCCGATATGCATGCGGTGATGGCGGCGGGATTTGCGGGTGGGATCGGATTAAGCGGAGGGGCATGCGGGGCATTGGGAGCCGCCATATGGATCAATGGAATGAGCGACCCTGCAGAACCGGACGGTTTTAGTTATTCGGGAACTTGGATCAATCAAACGATTGAAAAATTCTTGGAAAGCAGCGACTATGAATTCGAGTGCTCCGAAATCGTCGGACGGAAGTTTGAGAATGTCCACGAGCATGCCGACCATTTACGCGAAGGAGGCTGCTCGGAAATCATCGAAGCATTCGCAGCTTTATGATCTGTAATATCGTTGTTTTATTTTCAAATTTCGTCTGAGTGAGATACCATGAGTAGTAAAGCGCCAATCAGCAGAGTTACAAGGACGAAGGAAGAGGCCAAAACCAGCTACGATATGATGAGCAGGTATTATGATCTGCTTGCCGGGCTTGCCGAGAAAAAGTACAAAGAAATGGGGTTAGATAAGCTGAATGTTAAAGGGGGGGAGACTGTGCTTGAGATCGGTTTTGGCACCGGGCAGTGCATAAAGGCATTGGCTCAATCGGTCGGCGACACAGGCAAGGTTTATGGAATTGATCTTTCGGAGGGGATGTTCAATGTCGCTCAAGCAAGGGTTAGCAAAGCAGGATTGTCAGGAAACGTGGAATTGAAGTGTGGAGATGCAACGAAACTCCCATTTACAGATAACTTATTTGATGCTATCTATAGTAGTTTCACCCTCGAATTGTTCGATACACCAGAAATCCCGGTTGTGCTGAACGAGTGTCAAAGAGTTCTTCGATCTGACGGTCATTTATGTATCGTAGCCATGTCAAAAAAGGAAAAGAGTGGTTTGGTGGTTTGGCTCTACGAATGGGCACACGATAAGTTTACAAAATATGTGGATTGTCGCCCCATCTATGTCCAGAAAGCACTTGAAGAAGCTGGCTTTCAGACCCAAAGTGTGACAGAAATGTCTATGTTCAGATTGCCAGTTGATATTGTTTTGGCAAAAAAATTATAGGTGAGAGATAAAAGCCGGGTTATCTTGTTTGGCAACCTAACAATAAAATTCAAATCGACCCGGAAACCTGCTTTCAATTGCAGATGACCGAACCAACGATTTGTTCTTTGGTTACAGCCTTCGTCGCCAACCTTTCCAGGCGAGCAAATTTTGGGAGCCAGAATACAATTTTGAGCCATCTGAATAAGCAAAATATGCATTGTGTTCACAACGTGGAGAAAAAGGCCCAATTATCAGCCCATTTTTTTATATCTAAATCAGATACGTTGTTCTTAGTTGGCAAAATCGAACCTGACAGGACTGTAATAAATATCCAAAGTTCCCATGAAACTGGGAGTTTCCGGGGAACTGTATGGAATAATTTTATGTGATAATATGGGTCGACCAATTCAAATAAAAGGAATTCATTTATGGCTGAACTTATTGATAATTCGAACTACAGGAAAGCAAAACTCAAAGAGCTGATCCTAAAGCTGCACTCCGGAGAATCACCAGAACTCGTACGCCAGGAGCTGGTGCGAAGTTTAAGCGGCATCCCTTATGGTGAAGTCGTAGAAGTCGAACAGGAACTGATCGAGGACGGATTGCCGCTGGAAGACGTACTGGCGCTATGCGATATTCATTCTGAAGTGCTGCACGGCGCGGTAGACTTATCGGCCTCCAAGCAAATCCCACCCGGGCATCCGCTGGAGGTGATGATCCAGGAGAACAGGGCATTAAACGGGGTTGTCGACGAAACTTCCGTCCTGCTGTCGGCACTGCCTCAGATCGATGCGGCTGACATTCAGGAGCAGTTGTATATCCTGATCGGGAAATTCAACCAATTGATCGACGTGGACAAGCACTACCAGAGGAAAGAGTATCTCGTGTTCCCGTATCTTGAACAGGTCGGCGTCACCGGTGTGCCAAAAGTGATGTGGGGTAAACATGACGAGATCAGAGAACTGCTGAACGGCAGCGTTGAAATATTGAAAACACCCCATATTACTAAAGATGACTTGATGGCGTCAGCTGAACTCGTGCTGCGGCCCGCGCTGGCTGGGGTCGCTGATATGGTCATCAAGGAAGAGGAAATCCTGTTCCCCATGCTGATGGACGCGCTTTCGGACGGGGACTGGTACGAGATACAAAAACAGTCTTTAGAAATCGGTTACTGCCTGTACGACCCACCGGTCGAGTGGAGACCGGAAGGTATTGGAGCCGAGACATTGGACGAGATGCAGAAGGACGGAAGCGGCGTTCAGCTTCCATCAGGCAGCTTCACAGCCGAAGAGCTGCTGGCCATCATGAACACCCTGCCGGTTGATATCACTTTTGTGGGCAAAGATGACAGGGTGAAATACTTTTCGCAGAGCAGTGATAGGATCTTCCAGAGAAACAGGGCGATATTAAACCGCGATGTAAGACACTGCCATCCGCCTGCCAGCGCTCATATCGTGGACAAGATCATCGAAGATTTTAAAAGCGGCGCTCAGGATAGAGCCCCCTTCTGGATCAGTCTGGGAGGTGGTTTCATTCATATTGAATATTTCGCCTTGCGGGATGAAAATGGCGAGTACCTCGGCACGCTCGAAGTATCACAAGATCTGACCGGCTACCGGGAGCTGGAAGGTGAGCAGCGCATTTTATCTTACAGGTAGGAAAAATTTGATTGTGTAAATTTTCTTTGGGCTGTCTAAAAAGATTGTCACCCTGGAGCAAAGCGAAGGGTCTCCCTGACTGTGATGGAGATTCTTCACTCCGTTCAGAATGACAATTATTGCTTTTGGGACAGCCCCACATTTCACGACACGGACAAATATTATGAACCAATTGATTATCACACCCAAAACGAAGGTGTTAGAATTGATCGAAACGTACCCGCAGTTAGAGGGAACGTTAATTCATTATATTCCGGCTTTCAGCAAATTAAAAAACCCGGCTCTTCGGAAAACCGTGGCCAGGATAACCACCTTGCAGCAGGCTGCCTCTATCGGAAATGTGGCTGTGGAGGACCTGATCAACCAGTTACGAAAAGAGGTGGGGCAGGACCTGTATACCAGCAGCACAGCGTCTAACTATACGACGCAAAAGCCCGATTGGTTTTCGGAAGAGCGGATCGAAATGGAATTGGACACCAGGGAGATGCTGGCTGCCGGCGAGCAGCCGGTCAACCAGGCTGTCGCGGACATGAACAAATTGAGCGATGGCAGAATATACAAAGTGTGTGCGCCGTTTATTCCAGCCCCTTTGATCGACAAGGCCACCAGCCTGGAGCTGGAGCACTGGATCGAAAAAATAAACGATGCCGAGTTTAACATTTATTTTTACAAGAGCTAGAGAAGAGCTGTCAGCGGTTTGTTTCTTTTTACTTTATCGCCTCTTGGCTAGGAGCTCGTTCGCTGACTCAACCAGTTCCTGGCGAATGTCCTTGCTTGAGTAGCTCTATTACAACTTGTCAATTGACTCTTTCAATTTAAATTCACGTACTTTGAGCATTTCACCATTCGTGTATTCGTCAAATTCATTTTTTTTACGATTGAGCCATAATTCGTGGATGGTTATTTATCTGACTCCGCGTCGACCCAGCGCATAGTGGACTGGAAACAAACCGTCCACGAATGCAAAACACGAATACACGAATACTTGCCCTCCAGCAAGTCCCCTTATATATGGATAAGCGCTCAAGCTTGTCCAACCAAATTCAACTACCAGCGAAAATCACCCATTCGTGTATTCGTGGTCCCCAGTGCTTTCCTGGGGCCTATTCGTGGATGGTTATTCAGTTCGTGGACGGTCACACCCTCCATTTCGCTCACATCCACATCACCCGATATCAGCTACGGTTGCAGCGGGTCGTTGGAGAGACCGTCCACGAATGCAAAACACGAATACACGAATAACGCCACACCGTCTCTATTCGTACAATACAATCTCTCAGAACTGCGCCTCGGTTTTTCAACCTC
>Ga0209013_10002067_pt1 | contig 18376 bp, 18 predicted proteins | sample Cruoilmetagenom2_FD_187291 | JGI IMG/M metagenome (GOLD analysis project Ga0209013, IMG submission 187291) | Oil polluted marine microbial communities from Coal Oil Point, Santa Barbara, California, USA - Sample 2 (SPAdes) (version 2) | ecosystem: Environmental > Aquatic > Marine > Oil seeps ...
AACGTGATGCGACTTTGATGAGATGGTTGTTGAATCCAGCATTTAATCCGCTTTCGCGTTCACAATTATTCCGTCGCGCAAACAAGTTTTACCATATTACGTAATATGGTAAAGTTTTTCGGTTTTATTCGCGTTTTATATGCCATTAAATTGCGGTCGCAACGGAATGGTATCTAAAAATATTAACTCACGAATTACCGATAAATTTAGCATTTATAAGCGATAGCATATAAGTGCTAAAATAAATCCTTAATAAATCTTTGTGAAATAATCTTTATAAATTTCACCTTTGCTTACGACCGTGAGCAGAAGTGAAATTTGGAAAGTAAAAATAAAAGCCGACTCGTCCGTTTGGACTTTCGGCTTGTTAAAATCATAAATAGAATGTCTTTACCTCCTTTTCTTTCCGTAGTGCCATTAAATCTTCTATTGTGACTATGGAAATAGTATCTTTGACATATTTTTTAATATTATCAATTCCTCCTTCCTGACGATCCACCAAAATTACAACTTTTTTCACTTCAAAGTCGCTCTCCCTGACTCGCTCAATAGCTTTAATGGTTGAACTGCCGGTTGTAACGACATCATCAACTATTGCCACTTTCTCGCCCAGTTTTAAATCTCCCTCAATCCAGTTAGGAACGCCATGATCTTTTAATGTTTTGCGAACTGAAAAAGCCTTAACTGGCTTGAAGGTAGGGCTAAGTGAATGTAAGTTTTGGTATAATATGTCTGATGCAAAAGCGGTAGCTATGGCTATGGGGTCAGCTCCAAATGTTAAGCCCCCAACTGCATCCAGATTGTCATACTTGATTTTTTGGAATACGAGATGTCCAATCAATTGCATTCCAAAGTAATGCAAAGTTACTGGCTTGCAATTAGTATAAAAATTACTCATTTGACCGGAAACCAATTTGAAAACCGGTTCCTCTTCATACTTGAATGATTTTTCAAAAATCATTTGTTTAAGTCGCGTATGTATCCATTCATAATCATCCATTTCGTTCATCCTCCTCTTTCAGCTTTTTTAATATTTTGTCAAAAAACTGGCTACAAAAACGACTAAGCCACCTTGGCTTAGTCCCTCCTTTGTTTTGCGATTAGAATAAGATTATCAGCTTTCTTTTAAGAGCGCAAGCAAATATTAACCTACAACCTACAACCTACAACAAAAACAAAAAGCCTATGACTAAAATTTCACCTCTGCTCACGATCGAAATGAAAGGTGAAATTTTAAAGCTTATTTTTTAGAGGCATCTATAGAGGCATCTATAGATGCCTCTATTTTTTTACTCACTTACCGGCGATAGCATATAAGTGAGTATGCTGTATTCCTTGTAGAATATTCGCGTGGCAGTTGACAGAGCTTGTATACAGATTTAGAAATAATATAGATAAAAAATAAATTGTATGCTAAAATAAATTATATGGCTCGGAAGAGAAAATACAAAAAAAGAAAAAAAGACAGAGAAGATCAGGAAGAAGATGAAAAAGCGGAAGTGAAATTTGATATTCGCAGCGATGCTAAAAGAAGCGTGGCGGCTATTTTTTTGTTTGCCGCGGCTATTCTTTTTGTTTTGGGGTTTTTTGAATACGCGGGAATTTTAGGTCAGCACATGGATAAATATTCGGGAATTATTTTCGGCTGGGGCAAGTGGCTTTTGCCTTTCGTTTTAGCTTACGCGGGAGCCATTCTGCTGAGTAGAAAAAAAACCGTTTTCTATGTAGCCAAGCTAACAGGCTTGGTAATAGTTTTTTTAAGCGCGTTAGGTTTCTTTCATATTTATTTCGGCGAAGCGGAACTGCTAAGCGCCGCCAAGATTGGATCGGGAGGAGGATATATTGGGCTGGGTATTTCTTATCCGCTAATTAAATTAACCGGAACAGCGGCGGGAACGATTATTCTGGCAGCTTTGCTACTGGCGGGAGTGATAGTCACTTTCAATTTTTCTATTATTGATTTTGTGTATAAAATTATTAATTTTAATAAAAAAAATAAAGAGAAAAACGGTGAAAAAGAAATATCCGATGAAGAAGTACGCGAAGTTGAAAAAGAAGAAGATAAAAAAGATTTTGCTTCCGATGAACCGGACAAATTCGCGCTAGGCAAAAAAGAAGAAGAAAACGCAAGCGAAGAAAAGATAGGAAATAACATTAAGAAAATAGAATTTGTGGAAAATCCGAAAGAAGATAAAAAGGAGCCAGCGGAAAACGGCGGCGAGAAATTATCCGAACAAAAAAAAGGCGAAAGCGAAATTCTCATTTCTTCCGCCAGTCGTGACTGGAAATTTCCGCCATTGAATATTTTAGGCAAATCAAGCCGGGCAGCTAAAGAATTAAACGCAGAAGACAACGCCAAAATTATCCAGGATACTTTTAAGCACTTCGGAATTGAAGTGGAACCGGCGGAAACTAAAACAGGTCCGACAGTCACTCAATACAGTTTTCGCCCGGCGGTTGGCGTAAAGCTGGACAGAATTACTTCCTTGAGCAATAACTTAGCGCTGGCTTTAGCGGCTCCTTCCATCAGAATAGAAGCTCCCATTCCGGGGAAGGCGCTGATCGGAATAGAGGTTCCTAATAAATCAACGGCTACAGTGCGGCTGGGAAATATATTGGGAAGTAATTTGTTTAAAGAGCGTAAATCCAAACTGACATTAGCATTGGGAAAAGATGTGAGCGGAAACTATATATTGGGGAATTTGGAAAAAATGCCGCATCTTATGATTGCGGGGGCGACCGGCGCGGGAAAAAGCGTTTGCATCAATTCCATTATTATTTCTTTGCTTTACCAAAATTCTCCCGAAGATTTAAGACTACTCTTGATTGATCCCAAACGGGTGGAGCTTTCTCTTTACAATGGAATATCCCATCTTGCTTCTGATAATGTGGTGGTGGAAAACGGGCAGGTGATTAATTCTTTGAAATGGGCCGTAGGAGAAATGGAAACGAGATATCGCTTATTCCAGGAAACCGGTTCCAGAGATTTAGCTTCCTATAACCAGAAAGCGGACAACGGAAAGAAAAGAAAATATGTTGATTCAAAGACGGGAGAAGAAAAAGAAGAAGATCTCAAGAAACTTCCTTTTATTGTGATTATTATTGACGAACTGGCCGATTTGATGGCTTCTCATGGAAAAGAAGTGGAAGGCGCTATAATCAGATTGGCGCAAATGGCGCGGGCGGTGGGCATTCATTTAATTGTTTCTACCCAGCGTCCCAGCGTGGAAGTTTTAACCGGGCTTATAAAAGCTAATATTACCACCCGAATCGCTTTCCAAGTAGCCACTCAGATAGATTCGCGAACAATTTTGGGTATGGCTGGCGCGGAAAAATTGCTGGGTAATGGCGATATGCTTTTCTTGTCCGCCGATTCGGCTAAAGCTAAAAGGCTCCAAGGTGTTTATGTGTCTGAAGCTGAAGCTAAAAAAGTGGTGAAATTTATTAAAAAACAAGGCAGTAAAAGAGAATCTGCGGATAATAGTTTTGAAGCTGGATTGGAAAAAAGCGAGCAGGGCATAGAAAAGAGCGGCGATAAATCTTTTCAGCAGAAAGTTGATTTTGCCGACACTTCGCTTGAGAAATTTGGGCAAAAAGACGGACTCTATGAAGAAGCTAAAAAAATGATTATGGAAACCAAAAAAGCTTCTGTTTCTTATCTTCAAAGAAGGTTTCAAATAGGCTATGTGCGTGCCGCGCGTATTATGGATATGCTGGAGGATGACGGAGTTGTCAGTCCGGCGGACGGGTCAAAGCCAAGAAAAGTTCTTGCAGGTAAAACCGCTGATAAATCAGAGCCTGATTACAAAGATCCGATAAGAGATCAAGAAAAAAGAGATAAATGGCAAGCATAAGTTTATGATTTTTTAAAGTTGTTTGTAGTCTTACTTTATGTCATTCCGGAATCTACGCCGTTATTTATCTCACGCCTAAAGGTTTTAATTAGCCTAGATTCCGGATATTTTTTCTTCCACTGCGTTCCAGAAAAAATTCCGGAATGACATAAAAAAATAATCGAAAAAAATATTGTAAATAATGCTGATAATTCTTAAAAATCAAAGATATGATAAAAGGCGGTTTTACTAGAAAAAAAGTCAAGTCTCTAACTCTGGGCGAGAAATTGCGCCAGATTAGGAATGAAAGAAGAATAAGCCTGAACGAAGTTTCTAAGCATACCCAAATTCAACTAAGATATTTAGAATATTTAGAAAATGGCAAGTATGAAAAACTTCCCGCGGAAGTATATGTAAAAGGATTTTTAAAAAACTGCGCTAATTTTTTGGGAGTTGATGGAAATTCTTTGCTTAAGCTGTATAATAGGGAGCGAGGCATCCAAAAAAATATTAAAAAAGAGCAGAAAACAAGCGAGGGTTTTGAGCAAAGAAAGCTGGTTAAAATTTCTAATTTCGTAATTGTTTCAAAGGCGACTGCTATTGCTTTCGCCGTAATTTTGGCTGTTTTAGCGGCGGTGTATCTTTATAAAGAAGTAAGTAAATTTGTTTCCGTTCCTCGCTTGACTGTTCTTGAACCGGCTGACGGAACCGCGATAAAAAACGCCGCGGTCTGGATTAAGGGCATAACAGACAAAGACTGTGAAGTTTTTATCAACGGCCAACCAATTTTGGTGGATGATAGAGGAGAATTTAATGAAGAGATTGATTTGCAAAAAGGAGCCAATTTTATAACAGTTATGTCAAAAAACCGTTTTGACAAAGAATCATCCCAAACCATTTCAGTCCAGTCTAATTATGAAGGAGAAATAAAAAAAGAAAATAGCAGTGAAATAAACGGAGAAGTAAAAGGAGAGCAAGAAACAAAAATGAAAATGGAGATTTATGTTAATTCTGATTCAGTCTGGCTTTCGGTAAAAGTAGACGGACACTTAGCTTATAGCGGAACTTTATCTTCGCAAGTTAAACAAAGTTTTGAAGCGAAAGAAAAAATCAGTATTACTTCCGGAAAAGGCGACCAGACATTTGTTAAAATAAACGGCGAGGATAAAGGCGCTTTAAGTAAGGATCAAGGATTGGCGAGAGATGTAATTTTTAGAGTGGATAATTTATAATTTAATTTTTTTTAAAAAAATATGGCAAAAAAAGATGAAGCAAAAGGAGGAGAAAAAAAAGTGGAGGAAGTGGTGGAAGAAATCAGAAGCAAGTTCGGGGAAGGGATGATTATGAAACTGGGAGATGTGAAAAGAGTGGATGTGGCGGCTATTCCGACAGGAGCAGTCTCTTTGGATATCGCTTTGGGAATCGGAGGGGTGCCAAGAGGAAGAGTAATTGAAATATACGGACCTGAATCTTCCGGCAAAACCACTTTAGCGCTTCACATTACGGCTAACGCCCAAAAAGCCGGAGGCGCGGTGGCTTTCGTGGACGCCGAGCACGCGCTGGATCCGGAATACGCCAAGAAAATCGGCGTGAAAATAAACGACTTGCTTATTTCCCAGCCAGATGCGGGAGAGCAAGCGTTGGACATTGTGGAAACTTTAACACGCAGCAACGCGGTGGATGTAATCGTGGTGGACTCCGTGGCAGCTTTAGTTCCCAGATCCGAGATTGAAGGCGAGATGGGCGCTCATCACATGGGGTTGCAGGCGCGACTGATGTCCCAGGCATTAAGAAAACTTACTCCGATTGTGGCGAAATCCAACACAGTAGTAATTTTTATTAACCAAATCAGGATGAAAATTGGAGTGGTGTTTGGTAACCCGGAGACGACCACTGGCGGACAGGCGCTAAAATTTTATTCTTCTGTTCGCATTGAAGTTCGCCGCAGCGCGCAGATAAAAAAAGGAGACGAAGTGGTGGGCAACAGGGTAAAAGCCAAAGTGGTGAAAAATAAAGTGGCGCCTCCTTTCAAAACCACCGAATTTGACATTATGTATAATGAAGGAATTTCCCGATCGGGGGATCTTTTGGACACGGGAGTTAAATACGAAGTTATTGATAAAGCGGGAAATTCTTATTCTTTCAAAGAAGAAAAGCTGGGAGTGGGTCGTGAAAAAGCCAAGCAATTCCTAAAAGAAAATCCCAAACTATCCAAACAAATAATGAAAGAAACATTTGAGAAAGTAAATGAAGAGTAGAAACGCAATGCTTTGCGTTTCTAGAGTTGGACAAAAATATGCAAGATGAAATTACAATGTTTACCGACGGCGGGTCGCGGGGAAATCCGGGACCGTCGGGAGTCGGAGTGTATGTAGAGACGCTGGATAAAAAATTCGGAGAATACATTGGAAAAAAAACTAACAACGAAGCTGAATACGAAGCCTTGCTTTTTGGGCTAAAAAAGCTAAAATCTATTATAGGGAAAGTAAAGTCTAAACAAACGAGAGTAAAATGTTTTTTGGACAGCGAATTGATTGTCAAACAGCTCAATCACAAATATAAATTAAAAGACGCGCGCATTCAGAAATATTTTATTGAAATTTGGAATTTAATGTTAGATTTTAAAAAAGTCAGCTGTTCGCATATTCCCAGAGAAAAAAATAAAATCGCTGACGGAATGGTAAATAAAGCGCTGGACGCGAGGGAGAAGCAGGGTAAATTATTATAAAATAATATGTCTAGAAAGAAAAAAACTATAATTTGGATTATTATAATCGTAATAGTTGTCGGCGGAATTTTTTTGTATTTCAAAACCAAAAAAACAGAAATTGAGCGGGTAACTGAAACGGTGAAAACTGGGAATGTTATACGAACAGTTTCTGTCACCGGCGAGATGATGCCGGAAAAACAAGCGGATTTGGCCTTTGAAACAGGAGGAAAAATAAAATCGGTGGATGTTGAAGTGGGCGATGAAGTGGAAGAAGGACAGGTCATTGCCGCGCTGGATGACAGCATTGCTAGATCACAGCTTTGGGGCGCGCAAGTGGCGCTGGATATACAGCAGGAAAATTTAGATTTAAGCCGAAGAAAATGGGACAATTTGAAACCGGAAGAAAAGGCGGCTAAAAAACTGGCGGTGGACCAGGCGCGCGCCGGCGTTCAGATTGTCAGAGAACAGCTTGGAAAAACAGTTTTATATTCTCCTATCAAGGGTGTTGTGTCGGAACGCAGAGTAGAGCCGGGAGAAATTGCCGGCATAGGTTCTGTAATAATCTCCGTTATCCAAAAAGGGGAACTTAAAATTGAAGCCGAAGTTTCGGAATCGGATATAGCGGAAATCAGCTTGGGACAGAAAGCTGATATTACTTTTGACGCTTTGCCTTCCGATGAAATATTCAAAGCGGAGATTTTTGAAATTGAACCGGCGGCTACTATAATTCAGGATGTTGTTTATTATAAAGTTGAATTAAAATTGGCGGATATTGACCAACGATTCAGAACCGGAATGAGCGCCGACATTGATATTCTTACCGCCCAGGAAAATAATATTTTAACAATTCCGGAAAGAGCGGTGGAAAGCAAAAACGGCGCGAAAATAGTCCAAATTCTTTTAGAGAATGGAGAAGTTAAAAAGGTTGAAGTAAAAACAGGCTTGCGCGGAGATGACGGAAATGTTGAAATTAAATCGGGATTGAAAGAAGGAGACGAAGTGGTGGTGTTTGTGAAAGAATAATTTAAGCCTGCCGCGTAATTATGCTCGTAATTACGACACTTTAAAATTTTACAAGTATTTTTACATTTGACAAATAAAGAATGGCTTCTCCGTTTGGAAAAGCCATTAAGTTTCTAGGTTGGGGGATTAGAGCGAATCAAGCAATGAAACCCTTTACTTCGCTGTACCTTAGATCGTTTCTAAGAGCTTCTATTACTTCGCCATCCCTTTCAGATATTAAGAGTTTAACATTTAGCGTATATGGATGCGCGGTCACTTCCGACCAACCCGCAGTGCTTTTATGGACTACCATTTCAACTAAATTTTCCACATCAATTCCAATTCTGAATTCCCTGTTTATTGAACAAGGGCTGAAAGGCAAATCCATAATCCTTTTAAAATTAAAAACTTCTGCACTGTACTCAACTTTAACAGCAATTTGCACTATCGTTGTGTAAACGCTCATACGATCCTCCTTTTTTGTGATATAAATTCTCCATTCCCATAATTCTTACTACATAATACACAATGCTCACTTTATGTCAACCATAATCCAAGTCAAAAATCTAACTAAAATATACGGCGGGGATGGTGTGGAAACTCGGGCTTTAGACGGGGTTTCTTTTGATATTCAAAGCGGAGAATTTGTGGCAATCATTGGTCCGTCGGGATCGGGAAAATCCACCCTGATGCATATGCTGGGACTGCTGGACCGTCCGACAGCGGGCGAGTATTTTTTTGAAGGAAAAAACGCCAACAAATTTTCAGACAATGAGCTGGCGGAAATCAGGAACAAGAAAATCGGATTTGTATTTCAAACTTTTAATCTTCTTCCGCGCACAACCGTTTTTGAAAATGTGGAACTGCCGCTTCTATATGATCATCGGCTTTCCAGTCGCGGAAAAAATAAAGAAAAAATTTTGGAAGCTCTAAAAGCGACAATGATAGGCCACAGAATCGGCCATTTTTCCAATCAGCTTTCCGGCGGGGAAAAACAAAGAGTGGCTATCGCGCGCGCGCTGGTAAATAATCCCGGCGTTATTTTCGCCGACGAGCCGACTGGAAATCTGGATTCAAAAGCGGGAGTTCAAATAATGAAAATTTTGCAAAATCTTAACAACCAAGGACATACTATTATTTTAGTAACCCACGAAACTTACACCGCCCAGCATGCCAAAAGAATACTGGAAATGAAAGACGGAAAAATTGTTTCAGATGAAAGTGTTAAAAAACAAGCGGAAGCGATAGAGGGGGAAGTATTGAAGTAAATTTATGCAAATTATCAACCCCGTAAAAATTTCTTATAAAAATCTGATGGCGGCGAAATTCCGTTCTTTTTTAACTATTCTGGGAACTATTATCGGAGTGGCTTCGGTCATAATCATTATGGCAATCGGGCAGTCCGCCCAGGAATTAATTTTGGACCAAGTGAAAGGGGCGGGGTCAAATCTAATCGGAATTTTACCCGGCGCCTCGGATGAAGATGGCCCGCCGGCGGCTTTGATGGGAATTTCGTCCACTACCCTTAAATACGAAGATTTGCTGGCTCTAAATAAAAAAAGAAATGTTCCGGAAGTTGAAGACGCGGCCGGATATGTAATGAGCGCGGTTTCAGTTTCCCAAGAAGATACCGATTTGAACGCGTCGCTTACGGGAACGACCGCCAGTTATATTGATGTGGAAAGCGCGGAAATTGCCAGCGGAAGATTTTTTACTGAAGGAGAGGAGATGAATTTGGCCCGCGTGGCGGTGCTAGGAAGCAGTATGGCTGAAGATTTATTCGGTTCCGCGGATCCGTTAAACAAGAAAATAAAAATCAAGAAGCATAATTTTACCGTCATCGGCGTTTTTAAAGAAAGAGGATCAATGGCTTTTGGAATTTCCAGCCAGGATGATAGCGTTTTTGTCCCATTACACACCGCCCAAAAATTAATCCTGGGAATAAATCATCTCGGGTTTATTCGCCTAAAAGTAAAATCGGCGGACTTGGTTAATTCCGCGATCGCTAACGCGAAAATAACCTTAAGAAACCGGCACGATATTGACGACCCGGTCAACGATGATTTTACGATCCGCGATCTGGCATCGGCGGTTGAAATGGTGGGTGATATTACCAATGTCTTGAGATATTTTTTATTAGCCATAGGTTCCGTGGCGTTGGTTGTCGGGGGAGTGGGAATCATGAACATTATGCTTATTACCGTAAATCAAAGAATAAGAGAAGTGGGTTTGAGAAAAGCGCTGGGCGCGAAAAACGCTGATGTTATGGCGCAATTTTTAGTTGAATCAGCTACCATTTCTTTTTTGGGAGGAGCGGTTGGAATAATCTTAGGAATATTAATATCGCTTTTGGCTTCCGTGGTTGTCCAGTCGTTGGGATATGATTGGCCGTTTTTAATTTCAATTTGGTCTGTTGTTATCGCGGTTACTGTTTCCATTTTAATCGGAATAATTTTCGGATTGTATCCGGCCTACAAAGCCTCGCGAGTTAGTCCGATGGAATCATTAAGATACGAATAGCGTAAAGTAAATATAATTATGGAAATTCTTCCCCAGCTTATTTTGAACAGCATTATTGCCGGGGCGATTTATTCATTAATCGCGCTGGGTTTTAATTTGATTTACGGCGCTACCAAGTTTTTTAATTTGGCGCACGGAGTTTTGGCGGCAGTCGGCGGGTACGCTGTTTTTTATTTTTCCAAAACTCTGGGATTGGATATTTATTTAAGCGTTATTATTGGCGTAATTTTAGCAGGACTGATCGGCTATGGTTTGGATAAATTAATTTATCTGCCTTTGCGCCGAAAAAAAGCGTCTGGCTTAATTTTGCTGGTGGCTTCGCTCGGAGCTTTTACCGCCATTCAGGCGATTATCGCGATTTTATTTACTTCGCAATTTCAGACTTTGTCGCAGGGCGTTGGCGCCCAAAAAATTTATGAAATCGGCGGTCCCTCAACTTTGTTCGGGGCAGGTGTAATTACGCAAACCCAGTTGATTATTTTATTTTCAGGCCTCGCGATTATGGCCGGGCTGGTTTTATTGTTAAAATTTACAATGTTCGGCAAAGCCGTTAAAGCTATCAGCGACGATGAAGAAGCGGCAAAAATTGTAGGAATTAACACAAACAAAATTATCAGCAAAATATTTTTTATTGGTTCCGCAATTGCGGGATTTGCCGGAATTTTAGTCGGTTTTGACACCGGCATTGAGCCGACAATGGGAATGGGCTTATTATTGAAGGGAGTAATCGCTTCTATAATTGGCGGAGTGGGAAATATTTACGGCGGAGTTTTAGGCGCTTTTCTGCTTGGGTTTGTGGAGAATTTCGGCATCTGGAAAATTTCCGGCGAATGGAAAGACGCGATCGCGTTCGGCGTTTTGATTTTATTTTTATTATTTCGCCCCCACGGCATATTTAAAAAGTAACCTATGGAATACATCATCCACCTAACAATTTTATTCGCTATCTATTCTATTTTAGCGCTAAGCCTGAATCTGGTTGTCGGCTATACCGGGCTTTTATCCATGGCGCATGCCGCTTTTTACGGAATTGGCGCTTACGCGACCGCGATTCTTTTGACGCAATTTGGTCTGAATTTTTTTCTGTCTGTTATTTTAGGCATAGTAGCCGCGGGGATAATCAGCTTATTTGTCGGCGTTGTTTTCAGCCGGCTCCAAAGCGATTACTACGCCTTAGCTTCTTTTGGATTTAATATTATCGTTTTTTCCATTTTTTTGAATTGGCAAAGTTTGACCAGAGGTCCGCTCGGCATTCCGGGAATTGGCCGGCCAAGCTTATTTGGTTTTGATTTAACTTCTAATCTAGCATTTTTAATTCTTGCTTTGGTATTTTTAATTTTAATCTATCTCATCTCGCGTTTTATCGTCAATTCGTCTTTCGGCCGAGTGCTAAAAGCCATTCGCGAGGACGAAAAAGCCATTCAAGTTTTCGGCTATAACACGCTTTATTTCAAATTAACCATATTTGTCGTAAGCGCCTGTATGGCTGGGATCGCCGGCTCGCTGTTCGCTTCTTATATTACTTTTATTGATCCATCATCTTTTACTTTAATGGAATCAATATTTATTTTAGCCATTATTATTCTAGGCGGACTGGCAAATCTGCGCGGTTCAATTTTGGGCGCTTTGTTTTTAATTCTTTTGCCGGAAGCGCTTCGTTTTGTGGGATTGCCGGACGCTATCGCGGCGCAAATGCGCCAAGTTATTTACGGAATTATTTTAATTCTGCTAATGCTTTACAGACCGCAAGGATTGACCGGCGAGTATAAATTGTGATAGGATGAAAATGCGGAAGATTATTTTTTAATTTTTCAACAAACTAATTTTATGGACAAACAGGCGAAAATTATTATCGGAGTTATTATCGCCATCACGGTTATCGCTATTGGCTATGGGATTTACAAAAAATCCAACCAGCTAGCTCCAACCGAACCAGCCATAACCAAGCCGGCTGAAAAAGAGGTGATTAAGATTGGGGCGCCATTATCTTTAACTGGAAAGCTTGCTTCTTTTGGTGAAGATATAAGAGATGGAATAGATATGGCAGTTGATGAAATAAATCAACAGAAAAAAATTAAAATAGAAATAATTTATGAAGACACTCAAAGCGAAGCCACCCAAGCGGTCAGCGCTGTTAAAAAACTTATAGAGATTAATAATGTTAATATACTTTTAGGTCCTTGTAGATCTGATAATGTTTTAGCTGTTGCTCCAATAACCGAAAAGAAAAAAGTTATTTTATTTACTTCGATTGCCTCATCTGTAGATATTACTAATGCTGGAGACTATGTTTTTAGAAATAGGGAAACATCTAAATTATCTGGCGAGAAAATGGCAGAATTTTTAGTTAGCAAGGAAATAAACAAAGTAGCAGTATTTACTGCACAATCCGCCACTAGTTTATCGTACCAAAAATTTTTCATAGAAAGGTTTAAAAAATTAGGAAAGGAGATAGTTTTTTCTACAGAATATAGTCCTAGTTCACTAGACTTTAAAACAAATATAGCCAAAGCAAAAAGTGCCGGATCCGAAGCGTTTTATTTGTCTGCTACTGTGGGAGCTGACGCTGGAATTTTAACGAAGCAGATAAGAGAATTAGGATTTAGTGGATTAATTTCCGGTTCTAACGCCTTTGGAACTGAAGAATTTTTGAATGGAGCCGGAGCAACAGCAGAAGGAGTATTCTTAACATCGCCAGCTTTTAATGTTGAAAATCCTGATATACAAAATTACAGAGATAAATATAAGGAATTGTATAACAAAAAAAGTAACGCTTACGCTGCTAATGCCTATGACGCTGTTAAAATTTTAGCAAATGCGATAGAATATTGCAGTGGCGATAAAGACACGGATTGCATTAGAGATTTTCTTTACAGTGTAAAAGATTATCAAGGAATCGGTGGGAAAACCACTTTTGATAAAAATGGAGATGTTATTAAACCAGTAATGATTAAAGTGGTCAAAGACGGTAAGTTCGTCCCATATGAAGAATAAATTATTTCAAACAATAAACAGCTTAAAAACAGCCTTGCAATTCCGCCGGGCTGTTTTTGTTTTCGCGCGGGTGTGGTAAAATCAGGATATGGCGATTTTGGAAACAAAGAAATTAACAAAATATTTTGACGGCGTGAAAGAAGTTGACATAAATAAATTGATATAGTATAATATATAGGGAAACTTTTAAAGATTATTTCCCTATATAAAATACTAATTTAAAATAATTGTATGATTGATAAAAAAATATTAGCGCGAATAATTTTAGATTTTCAAAAAACAAAATTGCCGAATATTATAGAAAGGGACTTAAAAATTAATTTAAAAATTCCGATTAAAAGAGCAATTGCTATTTTAGGACCAAGAAGATGCGGGAAAACTTATTATTTATATTCTTTAATTGAAAAATTATTAAAAAATAAAATTAAAAAAGAAAGAATCTTATATATTAATTTTGAAGATCCAAAATTAGTTGAAGCAGATTTAAGTGATTTAAGCGCTTTGCTTGATATTTTTTATGAAATATATCCTGATAATAAAAATAAAAAATGCTGGTTATTTTTTGATGAAATTCAAAATATCAGCAAGTGGGAAAATTTTACAAGAAATATTATAGACAATGAAAACGCGCAAATTTTTTTAACAGGATCTTCTTCAAAATTATTATCAAAAGAAATAGCTACCTCTATGCGCGGGCGGACATTAAACTATTTGCTTCTTCCTTTTTCATTTAAGGAATTTTTAAAAGTTAAAAATATTCAATATAAAAATAAAAAATTCTTTTCATCTGAGGGAAAAAATAAAATCTTAAATGCGTTTAAAATATATTTTTCGCGAGGCGGTTATCCCGAAACAATTCTTTACCCGATAGAAAGAAAAAAAATTATTGAAGAAATTATTGAAGTTACTATTTATCGCGATCTTATTGAAAGATATAAGATAAGGAATATAAAAATTATTAAGTTAATGTTTAATTATTTAGTTAAATCCAAAGAATTTTCAACGCATAAATTTTATAATTTTTTGAAATCGATCAATATTAAAGTAAGTAAAAATAGTTTGTATAATTATTTGGAATTTTTTAATGACGCTTTTATTTTTTTCCCCTTAAGAAAATTTTCTTTTTCTTTAAAAAAAATTGAGCAAAGTTTGCCTAAAATTTATATAATTGATAATGCGTTTATCAGCGAAATTATTAGCGAAGATGACGGCAAAAAAATGGAAAATCTAGTCTTTCTTTCTTTATTGGGAAAAGGATTAAATGTAAACAAAAATATTTTTTATTATTCTAACGGCAATGAAGTTGATTTTATAATTAAAGAAAAAAATAAAATAAAATCAATAATTCAAGTTTGTTGCAATATTACTGATTTTATTACTAAAGAACGAGAGACCAAAGCCATTATAAAAGCAGGCGAAGAGTTAAAATGCAATAATTTAATAGTTATTACATATGATTACGAAAATGAAGAAAAAATAAAAAATAAAAAAATAAAATTTATTCCCTTATGGAAATGGCTTTTGGAATAATAATTTATGGCGATTTTAGAAGCTAAAAATTTAACCAAACATTTCGGCGGCGTGAAAGCGGTGGATAATTTTTCCGTTAAAGTTAAAGAAGGGAAAATAACCGGGCTGATCGGGCCGAACGGTTCCGGCAAAACCACCCTCATTAATTTATTAAGCGGAACAAAATCAATTGACAGCGGGGAAGTTATCATCAACGAAGCCAAAAAATTCACGAAAATTAAACCTTATCAGATTTCTTTTTACGGAATTACCCGCACTTTTCAAACTATTCGGCTGTTTGAGCAAATGACCGTTTTGGATAATATCTTGGTTGTTCTGACCAAGCGAAATATATTCAGCGCGCTTTTTTCCGCCCAAGGCGGATCCGCCTTGGGCGGAGAAAAGCAACAGGCGTACCATCTGAAAAAAGCCGAGGAAGTTTTGAAAAAAGTCGGGCTCTGGAAAAAGAAAAACGAACCGGCGGTTAATTTATCGTACGGTCAGAGAAAACTTTTGGAAATGGCGCGCGTTTTGGCGATGGACAAAGACATTTTTTTACTGGACGAATCGTTTGCCGGGCTTTTCCCGGAGATGAGAAAAATTGTTTCCGGCATTATTAAAAAATTAAAACAAGAAGGCAAAACAATTGTTTTAATTGAACACAGTATGGATTTAATCCGTGAACTGTGCGATTATATCATCGTGATGGATAGCGGAAAACTTTTAGGCGAAGGCGAGCCAGACAAGGTTTTAGAAAATAAAAAAGTTGTTGAAGCGTATTTGGGAAAGTAGCGCAATACGAATTTTACGAATTGGCATCCGAATGCTCCGAATAATTGTAAAACAAATTAAATCTTGTTTGGATAGTTTGTATTCGTGGAATTAGGATGCTAATTCGCGGTATTCGGATTATATTCATATGGAAGAAGTTTTATTAAAACTTAAAAATATTTCCGTTAATTATGGCGGGGTAAAAGCGCTGGACGGCGTTGATATTGATTTGGACGAAGGCGAATTAGTGGCCTTAATGGGTCCGAACGGCGCCGGCAAATCAACAATTTTAAAAGCTGTTTTTGGGCTGGCTCCGATCCGATCGGGAGATATTTTTTGGCGTGGCGAAAAAATATCGCCGGTTTCATATCAAATGGTAAAAAGAGGAGTTTCCTTTGTTCCGCAAGGCAGAAGAGTTTTTGCCAATTTGAATATCAAGGAAAATTTGGAAATGGGCGGTTTCGCGGTGAAAGACAAGAAAATTGTTAGCCAAAGAATTAAAAGGATATTGGAATTGTTTCCGGATTTAAAGAAAAAATTAAAAGTAAAAGCGGGAGCTTTATCCGGTGGGCAGCAGCAAATGCTGGCTTTCGCCCGCGGGTTGATGGCCGATCCAAAAATTTTACTGCTGGACGAACCGTCGCTTGGTTTGGCGCCGAAAATCGTGAAAGAAGTTTTCGCGAAAATCAAAGAAGTGAACGAACAGCGAAAAGCAGCCATTATTATAGTGGAACATAATATCAAATCCGTGCTTGAAGTCGCGGACCGTGCTTATGTTTTAGATAAAGGAAAAATCGTCGCCGAAGGCGCGACCGAAAAAATAGCCCGGAGCAATATTCTGGAAAAAGTATTTATGGGGAAAATCAAGTTTTGAGCTACACGATTTATGCATGAAATAATCACCTCAATTAAATTAGCCTTAAAAAGCCTTCGTTCCAATGTCGGAAGGACGGTTTTTTCGCTCACTGGAATTGTAATCGGAGTGGCGGCGGTGATAATCGTTTTGTCGCTGGGGGCGGGAGTAAAAGGGTTTGTCATTTCTCAAATTGAAGCTTTTGGATCGGATGTTATTGAAATTGAAATTAAAACTCCCAAAACTGCTTCAACATCCGCTCAAAATATAGGGGGTATGGTGGGCGGGGCGCAAGTTACCACTTTGAAGATTGAAGATATGGAAGAAGTCGCGAAATTGTCTAATGTCGGCGTTTGGTATGGGGGAGTTATGAGTCAGGATATAACCAGTTATAAAAATAAAAATAAACAAGTGCTTACTATGGGGACAATCGCAGATGTTATTCAAGTGGACGAGAAAATGGAAATTGAATTTGGGAGAATGTTTAGTGAGGAAGATGATGACGGACTGAAGCAAGTGGTGGTTCTGGGAAGCGGGATAAAAGAATCTTTTTTTGGAAAGAAAGACGCGGTGGGAAAAAATATAAAAATCAAAGGAAAATCATTTAGAGTGATTGGCGTATTGAAAGAAAGGGGATCTGTCAGCTTTTTTGATTTTGACAAACTCATCTATGTGCCGTTGAAAACTTTGCAGAAAAAAGTTATGGGAATTGACTACATAACCTTTGCTATGTTTAAAATGAAGGACGAAAAAAAAGCGGATCTGACTACGGTTGAAATGAACGAAGTTATGAGAGAGCAGCATGACATTGATGATCCAGACGATGATGATTTCACGGTTATGTCTATGGCTGAAGCTAAAGATATGCTGGAGCAGGTTTTTGCCATTCTTAATATTTTACTCTTAGCACTCACTTCCATTTCCTTAATTGTCGGGGGTGTGGGAATTATGAATGTGATGTATGTGACAGTTATAGAAAGATATTTTGAGATTGGACTTAGAAAATCAGTGGGAGCCAGGAAAACGGGCATCTTGGCGCAGTTTTTATTTGAAGCTATTTTCTTGACATTGCTAGGATGCATCGCGGGAGTGATTATTGGATTTTTAGTTTCGCTAGGTGCTGAATATGTAATTTCCAAAATGGGATACTTTTTGGAATTCAAAGTGACGCTTTGGTCTATTATGATCGCTCTTTCTTTTTCCAGCCTAACTGGAGTAATTTTTGGAATTTATCCGGCGCTCAAAGCGGCGCGCTTAAGCCCGATGGACGCGCTAAGGAAGGAATAAAAAAAATAGCAGTCTGCATTGTTTATGCAAACTGCTTTATTGTTCTAGATCCAACTCCTATTTCATAGAAGTGTTACTATGTTGCTGATCGGTACGAGATTTGTAAACTCACGGAATAGATGACTCAAGTTCCACGAGGTGTCTACCTGCTGTTCTGACCAGCATTGTAAATGCTTTTTGTCTTTCTGTATATTACTTAAAGAAACTACATACTCCCTTCCTTCGCAATTAATAAGTGCTCGTCTTTTTCCTTCTTCGAACTGTCGACGAATTTCAAAATCATGACTCCCATTGGACATGGTACCCTCCATTAGTTGTGTTGGTTGTTTGTAATGTACTATACTAGCCACCTATAAAAAACCATCACAAGATTAAATCTTTGTCAATATTGCTTAATTTTTTAAGCGGTGGTAGTATTGAAAACTACGGAAGTGAAAAAAATATTATTAACAAAAAACATTATGAAAGATGAAATTTTGAATTCAATAAAATCAGCTCGCCCAAAAGGGAAGCAAGGATTTTATTTTGAGATGGCGCTTTTTCTTGTTCTGGGATTTTTAGTGGGCGTGGCCGTCAAAACAGAAGCGGCTAAAAGAGTGACTATCGGGTTTAACGATTATAAAGTTGTTTCTTTAAAACAAGGTTATAGTTTCAGCGAGATTCAGAAAAATTTAGCGGAAAAGCAAAAAGCGGCGCAAGAGAACGCGGAATCAGGAGAACCTGTTTCGGAGAACGGATCATGCGGGAGTTAAAAAATAGAGTTCGCTGGCGTTGTTTATATTTTTTTCAATATTATTTGCCTTGTCATCCTGAGCGAAGTTCCGCCCAACGGGACGAAGTCGAAGGATCTGCTTTCAATTAACGCTAGCTATATTTGTTTGTAGATTTCTCCACTTC
>Ga0209013_10002068_pt1 | contig 18362 bp, 13 predicted proteins | sample Cruoilmetagenom2_FD_187291 | JGI IMG/M metagenome (GOLD analysis project Ga0209013, IMG submission 187291) | Oil polluted marine microbial communities from Coal Oil Point, Santa Barbara, California, USA - Sample 2 (SPAdes) (version 2) | ecosystem: Environmental > Aquatic > Marine > Oil seeps ...
AGATCGTCGGCCTTCTGAAGACCGGCTCGGCTTATTATGCGCCCGCCGCGGCCGCGCTCGACATGGCCGAATCCTATCTCAACGATAAGAAGCGCGTACTGCCCGCCGCCGCCTACCTGAATGGCGAGTATGGCGTGAAGGGCATCTATGCCGGTGTTCCCGTGATCATCAGCGCCAAGGGCGTCGAGCGCGTCATCGAGCTCGACCTGACCTCCGCTGAGAAGGACGCGCTGATGCATTCCGTCCAGGCGGTGAAATCCCTGGTGGAAATCTGCCAGCGCATCGCCCCCAACCTCGCAGCTTCGTAAGACGGCGCGGCCCCCGCGTCCGGAGAGTTTTTATGAATATCCACGAGTATCAGGCCAAGGACCTGCTCAAGGCCTATGGCGCCCCCGTGGCCAAAGGCGTGGTCGCCGAGACGGCGGAGCAAGCCATTGAGCTCGCGAAGGAGCTCAATGGCGACATCTTCGTCGTGAAGGCACAGATCCACGCCGGCGGACGCGGCAAGGGCGGCGGCATCAAACTCGTAAACACCATCGAGGAGATGCACGCCGAGACCGACCGTATGCTTGGCAAACCGCTGGTGACGCCGCAGACCGGACCCAAGGGCCGGGTGGTGCGGAGTGTCTATGTGGTCGAGGACACGACCATCGCCCGCGAACTTTACCTCTCGCTGCTCGTCGACCGCGCCACGGGCCGCGTCGCGTTCGTCGCATCGACCGAGGGCGGCGTGAATATCGAGGAAGTGGCGGCGGAAACGCCGGAGAAGATCACGACAATCGATATGGACCCTGCCTCGGGACTCAGCGGGTTTCATGGGCGCGTCATCGCCGATGCGCTGGAGCTGAAGGGCGACCTCGCCAAACAATGCGGCAAGCTGATCAAGACGCTCTACACGCTGTTCATCGAGAAGGACGCGAGCCTCATCGAGATCAACCCGCTGGTCGTGACCAAAGAAGACACGCTGGTCTGTCTCGACGCGAAGATTGGATTTGAGGACAACGCGCTGTTCCGCCATCCCGATATCGAGGCGCTGCGCGACATCCACGAAGAGGACCCGGCCGAGGTCGAAGCCTCCAAGCACGACCTCTCCTACGTCAAGCTCGACGGCAATATCGGCTGCATGGTCAACGGCGCCGGCCTGGCAATGGCGACGATGGACATCATCAAATACTACGGCGCCGAGCCCGCGAACTTCCTTGATGTGGGCGGCGGCGCGACCAAGGAAAAGGTCACTTCCGCGTTCAAGCTCATCCTATCCGACCCGAATGTGAAGGGCGTGCTCGTCAACATTTTCGGCGGCATCATGCGGTGCGATACGATCGCCGAGGGCATTATCGCCGCGGCGAAAGAGACGAATATCGCCGTGCCTCTGGTCGTGCGCCTCGAAGGCACCAATGTGGAGCGCGGCAAGGAACTGCTCTCCAAGTCCGGCCTCGCCATCATCCCCGCCGACGACCTGGACGACGCCGCCAAGAAGGCAGTGGCCGCGATCGGCGCTGGATAGCGCACCAAGGTCATTATTATCCTGTCACACATCCTTCCTCGAACCGGCTTAACTTTGCACCATGTCAGTCCTCGTCGATAAGAATACGCGTGTCATTTGCCAGGGCTTCACAGGCTCTCAAGGGACCTTCCACACCGAACAAGCGATCGCTTACGGCACCAAGATGGTCGGCGGCGTCACCCCCGGCAAAGGCGGTACGACCCATCTCAACCTGCCCGTCTTCGACACGGTCCGCGATGCGGTTGCCGTGACCGGCGCAACGGCCTCGGCGATCTACGTGCCGCCGCCCTTTGCCGCCGACGCCATCCTGGAGGCCATCGACGCAGGCATCGGACTTGCCGTGTGCATCACCGAGGGCGTTCCCGTCCTCGATATGGTCAAGGTCAAGCGCGCGCTGACAGGATCGAATACGCGGCTGGTCGGCCCGAACTGCCCTGGCGTCATTACGCCGGGCGAATGCAAGATCGGTATCATGCCCGGCCATATCCACACTCCTGGACGCGTGGGCATCGTGTCCCGCTCCGGCACGCTGACCTATGAGGCCGTGGCCCAGACGACCGCGGTGGGTTTTGGTCAAACTACCTGCATCGGCATTGGCGGCGATCCCGTCAACGGCACGAACTTCATCGACGCGCTCGCGCTGTTCCTTGAGGACGATGCCACCGAGGCCATCATCATGATCGGCGAGATCGGCGGCAGCGCCGAAGAAGAGGCCGCCGAGTTCCTGGTCAAGGCCGGCAACAAGAAACCGATCGTGGGCTTCGTGGCTGGCGCCACCGCACCGCCCGGACGCCGCATGGGCCATGCCGGTGCCGTTATTTCGGGCGGCAAGGGCGATGCAAAGAGCAAAATTGAGGCAATGCAGGATGCCGGGATCGTCGTATCTCACTCCCCTGCCGCGCTTGGAACGACGCTTGCAGGAATATTTAGCTAAAGGTGCGCTGGGCGCCAAACGCTTGCCTTTATTGCCGGGCACGCCGGAGGTCCTAGAACGGACCGGAAGGTTGGTGCCATGACGCGTTACGAAGCCAGCGAGGTTTTCGCCCACACCTCTTTCCTGGACGGTGCCAACGCTACCTATCTCGCTGAGCTCTACGCCCTCTACGAAGCCGACCCCGACTCTGTTTCGGAGGACTGGCGCAACTTCTTCGCCAATCTCGGCGACGAAGCCAAGCACGTAATCGCCGACGCCGAAGGCCCATCCTGGGGCGCCTGGAACCGGGGGCCCTCCTGGACGGACGCCGCCGCCGCGCTCCCCGCAGCCATCGCTCCCGCCGGCGCCCTGACTCAAGCCGAAGCGCTCGATGCTGCCCGCGATACGCTCGGCGTGCGCATGCTGATCCGCGCCTACCGCACCCGGGGCCATCTAATCGCAAAGCTCGACCCGTTGCGCCTCACCGAGCGTGGCGCGCATCCCGAGCTAAACCCCGAGACCTATGGCTTCACGCCGGCGGACTATTCGCGGCCGATCTATATCGGCGGGGCGCTCGGCTTCGAATTCGCCGATCTCGGCCAAGTCCTTGCGGTCCTGGACAAGACCTATGCGGGCACTATCGGCTTCGAATACATGCACATCTCCGATCCCGAGCAGCGGGCCTGGATGCAGGAGCGTATCGAGGGCGCGGAGATTCAGTTCACGGAGCAAGGCAAACGCGCGATCCTGAGTAAGCTGATCGAGTCCGAAGGAGCCGAGCGGTTCCTCAACGTCAAATACACGGGCACCAAGCGCTTCGGACTGGATGGCGGCGAATCCATGGTTCCTGCGCTCGAACAGATTATCAAGCGCGGGGGCCAACTCGGCGTCCGCGAGATCGTCATCGGCATGCCCCATCGCGGCCGCCTCAACGTGCTCGCCACTGTCATGGCCAAGCCGTGGCGCGCCATTTTCAACGAGTTCCGCGGCGGCTCGGCCCACCCCGACGATGTCGAGGGGTCGGGCGATGTGAAATACCATCTCGGCGCCTCGTCGGATCGCGAGTTCGACGACAACCGGGTTCACTTGTCACTCACAGCCAACCCATCGCATCTGGAGATCGTCGATCCGGTGGTGCTCGGCAAGGTGCGCGCCAAGCAGGACCAGGCCGGCGATACCGAGCGCAAGACGATCATGCCACTCCTGTTGCATGGTGATGCGGCTTTTGCCGGCCAGGGCGTGGTGGCCGAGTGCCTTGGACTGTCTGGCTTGCGCGGCCACCGCACCGGCGGGTCGATCCACTTCATCGTGAACAACCAGATCGGCTTCACCACGGCGCCGCGCTTCTCGCGCTCCTCGCCCTACCCCTCCGACGTCGCCAAGATGATCGATGCCCCGATCTTCCACGTGAACGGCGACGATCCGGAAGCCGTCGTCCATGTCACCAAGATCGCCACGGAGTTCCGCCAGCGCTTCGGCAAGCCGGTGGTCATCGACATGTTCTGCTATCGCCGCCATGGCCACAACGAAGCTGACGAGCCGGCCTTCACCCAGCCGCTCATGTATCAGCGCATCGCCGAGCATCCCCGCGTGGTCGAGATCTATGCCGACCGGCTGCTCAAGGAAGGCCTCGTCTCCAAGGAGGAAATCGATGGACTGCAGGCGAAGTTCCGCGACTTCCTAGAAGAAGAGTTTCTCGCCGGCGAAACCTACCGTCCCAATCGCGCCGACTGGCTGGATGGACGCTGGTCGGGCATCGGCTTTGCCGAGGAAGGGGCGCGTCGCGGCCTCACCGGTGTCGATCTCGACGTCCTGCGCGAGGTAGGCCACAAGCTGACCGAGATTCCGCCCACCTTGACGCCGCATAAGACGATCGCCCGCATCATGAACATGCGGCGCCGGTCGATCGACGAGGGCAAGGGGATCGATTGGGCGACCGCCGAGTCTTTGGCCTACGGCACGCTGCTGGTCGAGGGCTTCAAGATTCGTCTCTCCGGCCAAGACTCCGAGCGGGGCACCTTCTCGCATCGTCACTCGGTCCTGATGGATCAGGTGAGCGAAAACAAATACACGCCGCTGAAGCATCTGGGCAAAGAGCAGGGCGACTTCGAGGTCATCAATTCGATGCTCTCCGAAGAAGCCGTGCTCGGTTTCGAATATGGCTACAGCCTCGCCGAGCCCAACGCGCTCGTCCTGTGGGAAGCCCAGTTCGGCGACTTCGCCAATGGCGCCCAGGTGATAATCGATCAGTTCATCTCGTCGGGCGAGCGCAAATGGCTGCGTATGTCGGGCCTCGTGCTGCTGCTGCCCCATGGCTATGAAGGCCAGGGACCTGAGCATTCCTCGGCCCGGCTCGAGCGCTACCTCCAGCTTTGCGCCGAGGACAATTGGCAGGTCGTCAACTGCACGACGCCGGCGAATTACTTCCATGTGCTGCGGCGCCAGCTGCACCGGCAGTTCCGCAAGCCACTGGTGCTCATGACGCCGAAATCCCTACTCCGGCACAAGAAGGTCAAATCCGACATCGCCGATTTCGGACCCGACTCAAGCTTCCACCGGCTGCTCTGGGACAATGCCGAACGCGTGGCGGACTCGCCCATCAAGCTTGTGCCCGACAGCGAGATCCGGCGCGTCGTGCTCTGTTCGGGCAAGGTCTATTACGACCTGGAGGCCGAGCGCGAGACGCGCGGCACATCGGACGTCTATCTCCTGCGCATGGAGCAGCTCTATCCGTTCCCGGCCCGGGCGCTGATCCAGGAACTGGGCCGGTTCAAGGACGCCGAAATTGTCTGGTGCCAGGAGGAGCCCAAAAATATGGGCGCCTGGAGTTTTGTGGACCCGAATCTTGCTTGGGTACTCGATCATATCGATGCCAATCACCGGCGCGCGCGCTATGCTGGCCGCCCGAGCTCGGCGGCGACCGCGACGGGACTGATGTCAAAGCATGTCAGAGAGTTGAAGGCCCTGCTCAACGAAGCGCTGGGTTAGGCCGGGAGGCAATGCGTCCCGTCAGGGACAGACAGGAAGGACGGGCGAATACGGCCATGACGACAGAAATCCGGGTTCCGACATTGGGCGAATCCGTCGTCGAGGCGACGGTGGGGCAGTGGTTCAAGCAGGCCGGCGAAGCAGTTGCCGCCGACGAGCCGCTGGTCGAGCTCGAAACCGACAAAGTAACGGTCGAAGTGCCGGCGCCGTCCGGGGGCGTGTTGTCCGAAATCGTCGTGAAGGAAGGCGAGACGGTCGAGGTCGGCGCGCTTCTGGGTGCGATCACGGCCGAAGACGGCGCGACGGTTGCGCCAGCCCCGAAAGCCGCCGCGGCCAGACCCGCCGAACCGAAGCCTGTACCGCAGCCATCGGCCCCAGCGCCCGCCGCCGAAGCTTTAGCGCTGGTGCGCGAGCCGCATATCCGCGCCGAAATTGCCCCGACCACCATGCCGCCCTCGCCGTCAGCCCAGAAGCTGCTTGAGGAGACGGGGCTGTCTGCCGACCAGGTCGCCGGGACGGGGCGCCGAGGCCAGATACTAAAAGGCGACGTGATCGCCGCAGCGGCCGAGACCTTGCGCGAGACCCCGCGTGCGCCGAAACCCCCGGCCCCGCCGCGTGCGCCCCTGGCGCCGGACGATGCCGCGCGCGAAGAGCGCGTGCGCATGACGCGGCTGCGCCAAACCATCGCCAAGCGCCTGAAGGACGCCCAAGACACCGCCGCCATGCTGACCACTTTCAACGACGTGGACATGAGCAAGATCATGCAGCTGCGGAAGGAGTGCCGGGACGGATTCGAGAAGCGCCACGGCGTGAAGCTCGGCTTCATGGGCTTCTTCGTGAAAGCCTGCGTGCAGGCGCTGAAAGATATACCAGCCGTGAACGCGGAGATCGACGGCGACGATCTCGTCTACAAGAACTACTACCATGTGGGCGTGGCGGTCGGCACGGAGCGCGGGCTGGTGGTGCCGGTGATCCGGAACGCGGACCGCATGAGCCTGGCCGAGATCGAATCGACAATCACCGATTTCGGCATGCGCGCCCGCGAAGGCAAGCTCGGCCTCGCCGAGATGCAGGGCGGAACCTTCACCATCTCCAATGGCGGCATTTACGGGTCCATGCTCTCCACGCCGATCCTCAACGCGCCCCAGTCCGGCATTCTCGGCATGCACCGCATCGAGGAACGTCCCGTGGTCCGGGACGGACAGATCGTGGCACGGCCGATGATGTATCTCGCGCTGTCCTACGACCACCGCATTGTGGACGGCAAAGAGGCCGTGACCTTCCTGGTGAATGTGAGGGACTCGCTTGAGAACCCCGCGCGCCTGATCCTCGATCTTTAGCACCCGATTCCAGAGACAACCCCATGAGTACCTCCTACGACCTGATCGTCATCGGCACCGGCCCTGGCGGCTATGTGTGCGCTATTCGCGCCGCACAGCTCGGCATGAAAGTCGCCGTCGTCGAAAAACGCAGCGCCCATGGCGGCACCTGCCTCAACGTGGGCTGCATCCCCTCCAAGGCGTTGCTGCATGCCTCCGAAGCCTATGCGGAAGCGACCGGCCATTTCGCCGAGATGGGCATCAAGGTGAAACCGGAACTCGACCTTGCCGCCATGCTTGCCTTCAAGGACGAAGGCGTGAAAGGCAATGTGGACGGCATCGAATATCTTCTGAAGAAGAACAAGATCGACACCTATCAGGGTCTCGGCACGATCCTCGCCCCGCACAAGGTCGAGGTCGCGCCGGACAAGGGCGACAAGCAAACGCTCGAAACCAAGGCCATCGTGATCGCCACGGGCTCGGACGTGGCGCGCGTTCCCGGCATCGACGTCGACGAGAAACGTATCGTCTCATCCACGGGCGCGCTGTCGCTCCCGAAAGTGCCCAAGCGCATGATCGTCATCGGCGGCGGCTATATCGGTCTCGAGCTTGGTTCGGTCTGGTCGAGACTCGGTGCGGAAGTGACCGTGGTCGAGATGCTGCACACCATCACGCCCGGCCTCGACGGCGAGCTCGCCAAACAGCTTCAGAAGATCCTGAAGAAGCAGGGGCTCAGCTTCAAGCTCGGCGCCAAGGTCACCAAGGTCGATACCTCGGGAAAAAGCGTGAAGCTCACCATCGAGGCGGCCGAGGGCGGCGAAGCCGAGACCCTGGAATGCGACGTGGTGCTGGTGTCGATCGGGCGCGTGCCGAACACGGCGGGCCTTGGCCTCTCGAATGCGGGCGTCGAGACCCATGCCCGCGGCCGTATCGTGGTCGATCACAATTTCCAGACAAATGTGCCGGGCGTCTATGCCATTGGCGATGTGATCGCGGGACCCATGCTCGCCCACAAGGCCGAGGAAGAAGGTGTGGCCGTCGCCGAGATCTTGGGCGGCCAGTCGGGCCATGTGAATTACGACGTCATCCCGTCGGTGGTGTACACCTCGCCGGAAGTGGCATCCGTCGGCAAGACCGAAGAGCAGCTGAAAGAGGACGGCCGCGCCTACAAGGTTGGCAAGTTCCCGTTCAGCGCCAATGGCCGCGCCAAGGTGAACCGCACCACCGAGGGCTTCGTCAAAGTGCTTTCCGATGCCGTCACCGACCGCGTGCTCGGCGTGCATATCATCGGTCCGGATGCGGGCACGATGATCGCCGAGGCCGCCGTGCTGATGGAATTCGGCGGGTCGGCGGAAGATCTCGCCCGCACCTGCCATGCGCACCCGACGCTGAACGAAGCGGTCAAGGAAGCGGCGCTCGCCGTCGACAAGCGCGCTCTGCATATGTAGCGGCAGAGGTCCTTGGGGTTCACGTCCGTGGAAATTACACCCTTGGGAGTTACGCCCTTGGGTGGGCGCTCTCATAGGCCTTCAGGAGATGGGCGCGGTCGACCTCCGTATAGCCTTGCGTAGTCGACAGGCTCGCATGGCCGAGCAATTCCTGGATCGCCCGCAAATCCGCACCCGCCCCCAGCAGATGGGTGGCGAAGGAATGGCGCAGCGCATGGGGCGTGGCCGTGGCGGGAAGGCCGAGCGCGGCGCGCGCCTTCTCCAGTCGCAGCTGGATAATCCGTGGACTGAGTCTCTTTCCCCGAACGCCGATAAAGAGCGGATCGTCTGGTCCCAATTTTTTCGGGCAGAGATCGAGATAGCGCTGAACCGCCTTGCGCGCGACAGGCAGCACGGGAACGACGCGGGCCTTGTTTCCCTTACCGGTCACGCGAAGCGTGTCGCGACCCTTGATCGGCGCGTCGGCGACCTGAAGCGACAGCGCTTCGGAAATGCGCAAGCCCGAACCGTAGAGCAGCGTCAGCACAGCCGTGTCGCGGGCAAGAGTCCATTCCGGCGCATCGGGGGCGGCGATATCGGCGCCTTCCATGAGGGCCGCTGCTTTCTGCTCCGGAAGCGGCTTCGGCACGGCATGCGGCAGCTTCGGCATGGACACGGCGCGAACCGCATCGTTCTTGCCGTAACCGCGCCGCTCCAAGAACCGAAAAAACATGCGCAGCGCGCTTAGCGAGCGGGAAAGGCTGCGGCTCCCCACGTCCTGGCTGCGGCGATAGGCGAGGAACGAGCGCACATCCCGGGCCGACAACGACAGCAGCGCCGCCATGTCGGGCGCCCCGCCCAAATGGTGGGCTAAGAAGCGGAGGAATTGCCCCAGATCGCGGGTATAGGCCTCGACCGTATGGGCGGCGAGGTCGCGCTCCGTGGTCAGATAGGAAAGCCACGCCTGCACGGCGGCGGCCACATCCGGCGCCGTCCCAATCTCTGCGAGGTCTCGTCCGACAGTGTCTTGCAGTTTCGAAGCCATCACGCTCCCCGACGATAGCACACGCGCTACTATGGCGGAGTGAGTCGTTAACCTCTGGCTAACCTCACTGCCTAACACCAACGGAAAAGCGCTGATCGTGGCCAAGCCAAAGCAAAACAAGCCCGAACCAGACCAGACGCTGCTGATCCCCGAAGACACGCCGGTCACGGTCCCGGTGCTAGTCCCGCTCGCGCTGCCCGCCCCGTACGACTATGTCGTACCGAAAGGGGCACAGGTCAGGCCGGGATCCTTCGTGGTCGCACCGCTGGGGCCGGTCAAATACGTCGCCGCTGTCTGGCGACGGCCGGAAGGCGAGTGCGCACCTGAGGTTCCGAGAGCCAAGCTGCGCACGCTTCTCGAAGTGCTGGACGACGTGCAGCCACTCCCGCCCCTGTCGATGGACTTCGCCGAATGGGTCGCTGACTACACGCTGACTCCGACCGGCATGGTCCTGCGCATGATGATGAGCGCCCGTGCCGCCTTTCAGCCGCCGGCGCCGCGCTATGGCGTGCGTCTGGCCGGGCCGCCGCCCGAGCGCATGACCCCGGCCCGAACCCGCGTACTGGAAGCGGCAGAGAATGGGCTGACCTGGGTGAAATCCCTGCTGGCCGAAGCTGCGGGCGTCAGCCCCGGCGTGATCGACGGCCTGGTCGATACGGGCACGCTCATCGCCGAGCCCTTGCCGGACGTTACAGCTCAGGTGCTCGATCCGACGCGTCTCCGGGCCACGCTCTCCGACGAGCAGTCCACGGCGGCGGAGCTGCTCCTCGACAACACGCTCGACGGCTTCACCGTGTCGCTGCTCGATGGCGTGACCGGATCGGGCAAGACGGAAGTCTATTTCGAAGCCATCGCCCAAGCGCTCACAGACGGCAAGCAGGCGCTCGTCATGATCCCGGAGATCGCACTGACCGCTGCTTTCCTCGCCCGCTGCGAGGAACGGTTCGGCGCACGGCCGGCCGAGTGGCATTCGGGCCTCACCCAGTCGGCGCGCGGACGAACCTGGCGCGCGGTGGCCGAAGGCAAGGCACAGCTCGTGGTCGGGGCGCGCTCGGCGCTGTTTCTACCCTTTCCCAATCTTGGGCTCATCGTGGTCGATGAGGAACACGACCAGGCCTACAAGCAGGAAGACCGCGTCTCCTATCAGGCCCGCGATATGGCCGTGGTGCGCGGACATCTGGGCCAGTGTCCGGTGATTTTGAGTTCGGCGACGCCCTCGATCGAGAGCCTGGTGAATGTGAGCCAAGGCCGCTACCAGCACATTCCCATGCGCGCGCGCTATCGATCGGCCGGGCTGCCGGACCTGACCGCCATCGATATGCGAAAAGCCGCGCCCGAGCGCGGGTCCTGGCTGTCGCCAGTGCTGACCGAGGCCATGGCCGAGACCTTGGCCCGCGGCGAACAGGCGCTTCTGTTCCTCAACCGGCGGGGCTACGCGCCCCTGACGCTCTGCCGCAAATGCGGTTACCGCTTCGAGTGCCCCAACTGTTCCGCCTGGATGGTGGAACACCGGTTCCGCCACCGGCTCGAATGCCACCATTGCGGCAAGTTCGCACCCCTGCCCGACGAATGCCCCAGCTGTGGCGTCGAGGACTCGCTCGTCGCCTGCGGGCCGGGCGTCGAACGCATTGCCGAGGAGGTCGAAGCGCTGTTCCCGGAGGCACGCCGCGCGATCCTCTCATCCGATCTGACGCCGCGCATCTCGGACTTGCGCGAGACATTGCGGGAGATCGAGGACCGCGAAGTGGACATCGTCATCGGCACCCAGCTGGTGGCCAAGGGCCACCATTTTCCGGGACTGGCGCTCGTGGGCGTGGTGGATGCCGATCTCGGTCTGGCTCAGGGCGATCCGCGCGCCGCCGAGCGCACCTTCCAGCTCTTGAGCCAGGTCACCGGACGGGCAGGCCGCGAGGCAATTGCCGGGCGCGGCCTGCTCCAGACCTATATGCCAGAGCACCCGGTCATTCAGGCCCTGGTCGCGGGCGACCGCGACGCCTTTTACGCCCGCGAAATCGAGGCTAGGCGCGAGGCCGGAATGCCGCCCTTCGGGCGCCTTGCCTCGCTTCTGATCTCAGGGTCGGACCGGGCGGCCGCCGAGAGCTATGCGCGCAGCATCGCCCGGGCCGCCCCGCCGGCCGACAAAATTGAGGTTCTGGGACCCGCCGAAGCACCCCTCTCGGTGGTCCGGGGCCGCTACCGCTTCCGGATTCTGATCAAGGCGCCCCGTGAGGCCGACATTCAGGCCTATTTGCGCCTCTGGATGGCGGACATCCCCAAGGCGCGGGGCAGTATCCGCCTGTCCATCGATATCGACCCCTATAATTTCCTCTGAGACCCGATCGAAACCGGCACCTGCGGCGTTAGATTCGCGCACCCATGTTGCGCGCCCGTCACCCCTATGTTACAGGCTGCGCGGGGTGTCCAAGGAGTGCATCAGCGGGGCCTTTTTCTGGCATTTTACCGTTGACGCAGGGGCTCTAATCCCAGCATTTACCGGGCTGTATAAGGGTAGGACAGCGTAAGCTTGTGCCTGCCCGTGAGGGAAAGGCTTGAGGGACGTGGCAGGCGAGGATCATACCGTTTCGGGCGTTGCAGGCCGCTATGCCACGGCACTTTTCGAGCTAGGGCTCGAACAGAACTCGCTTGAGAAGATCGAGACCGATCTGACCCAGTTCGGCGAGGCCCTCGATGCTTCCGAAGACCTCAACCGGCTCGTCAGAAGCCCCATGTTTTCCGCCGAGGAACAAGGCCGAGCGCTCGAAGCCGTCCTTGACGAAGTAAAAATCGATGGCCTAACCAAGAATTTTCTGATGCTGGTCTCCAAGAACCGCCGGCTTTTCGCCGTGCCGGGCATGACCGAGGCATTCCGCGCGCTCCTCGCTGACCACCGGGGCGAAATCAGCGCCACGGTGGTATCGGCCGCAGCACTCAACGACACGCAAGTTACAGCCTTGAAGCAGGCTTTGAAGGCCGCTGTCGGCAAGGACGTCATGCTCGATCAGCGTGTCGATCCGAGCCTACTCGGCGGCCTCACGGTGAAGGTCGGCAGCCGCATGATCGACACCTCGCTTCGCACTAAACTCACCCGTCTCAAGCACGCCATGAAAGAGGTTGGCTAATGGATATCAGAGCCGCCGAGATCTCCGCGATTCTCAAAGACCAGATCAAGAATTTTGGGCAGGACGCCGAAGTGGCCGAGGTCGGCCAGGTACTCTCCGTCGGTGACGGCATCGCCCGCGTTTACGGCCTCGACAACGTTCAGGCCGGTGAAATGGTCGAATTTGCCGATGGCACCCAGGGCATGGCCCTCAACCTCGAAATCGACAATGTCGGCATCGTAATTTTCGGCGACGACCGGAACATCGGCGAAGGCGACATCTGCAAGCGTACGGGCAACATCGTGGAAGCCCCTGTCGGCAAGGGCCTTCTCGGCCGCGTCGTCGACGGTCTTGGCAATCCAATCGATGGCAAGGGCCCGATTGACGCCACCGAAATGCGCCGCGTGGATGTGAAGGCGCCGGGCATCATTCCCCGGCAGTCCGTGCATGAGCCCATGCAGACCGGCCTCAAAGCCGTGGACGCGCTGATCCCGGTCGGCCGTGGCCAGCGCGAGCTCATCATTGGCGACCGTCAGACCGGCAAGACCGCGATCATTCTCGACACGATCCTCAATCAGAAATCGGTCAACGATCGCGGAGACGAGTCCGAGAAGCTCTACTGCATCTACGTAGCCGTGGGTCAGAAGCGTTCGACCGTGGCTCAGTTCGTGAAGGTCCTCGAGGAAAACGGCGCGCTGCCCTATTCCGTCGTGGTTGCCGCCACGGCGTCCGATCCGGCCCCGATGCAGTTCCTGGCGCCGTTCACCGGCTGCACCATGGGCGAGTATTTCCGCGACAACGGCATGCATGCCCTCGTCAACTACGACGATCTGTCCAAGCAGGCCGTGGCCTATCGCCAGATGTCGCTGCTGCTTCGCCGCCCGCCGGGACGCGAGGCGTATCCGGGCGACGTGTTCTACCTTCACTCGCGCCTGCTGGAGCGCGCGGCCAAGCTCAATGCCGACAACGGCTCGGGCTCGCTGACCGCCCTGCCGGTGATCGAAACCCAGGCCAACGACGTGTCGGCCTATATTCCGACCAACGTGATTTCGATCACGGACGGCCAGATCTTCCTTGAGACCGATCTGTTTTACCAGGGCATCCGGCCCGCGGTGAACGTGGGTCTGTCGGTGTCCCGCGTAGGCTCCTCGGCGCAGATCAAGGCCATGAAGCAGGTCGCCGGTAAGATTAAGGGTGAGTTGGCCCAGTATCGCGAGATGGCGGCCTTTGCCCAGTTCGGCTCCGACCTCGATGCCACGACGCAGAAGCTGCTGAACCGCGGCGCGCGTCTGACCGAACTTCTCAAACAGGGGCAGTTCTCGCCGCTCAAAGTCGAAGAGCAGGTTGTCTCCATCTATACGGGCGTGAACGGCTATCTGGACGATCTGTCCGTTTCGGATATCGGCCGCTTCGAAGACGAGTTCCTGCGCTACATGCACACGGAGCATCAGGACGTTCTCGACACCATCCGGGACGAGAAAAAAATCTCCGACGAGACCGGCGAGAAGCTGAAAAGCGCCGCCGACAAATTCGCCAAAGCCTTTGCGTGAGTTGATACATGGCCTCGCTTAAGGAGCTTCGGAACCGCATCGCCTCGGTTAAGGCGACCCAGAAGATCACCAAGGCCATGCAAATGGTGGCCGCGGCGAAGCTTCGTCGAGCGCAGACGGCGGCCGAGGCCGCCCGCCCCTATGCCGAGCGCATGGAGGCCGTGCTTGCGAACCTCGCCAAGGCTCTCGAGGGCCCTCAGGACGTCGGAACACCTCTCATGGTGGGGACGGGCAAGGACGATGTGCACCTTTTGGTGGTCTGCACGTCCGAGCGCGGTCTTTGCGGTGGCTTCAATTCGTCCATTGTCCGCATGGCACGCGCGCAGGTGTTGGCACTCACCGGCCAGGGCAAGCAGGTCAAGATTCTCTGCGTGGGCAAGAAGGGTTACGACCAGTTGCGCCGCCAGTTCGAGCCGCAAATCATCGACACCATCGAGTTCCGCGGCATCAAGCAACTGACTTTCGATCATGCCGACCAGGTCGGACAGAAGGTCCGCGCCATGTTCGAAGCCGGCGAGTTCGACGTGGCGACCTTGTTCTACTCGGAGTTCAAGTCGGTCATCAGCCAAATCCCCTCGGCGCAGCAGCTCATTCCGGCCTCTATTCCCGAAGGAAGCGACCGCGGCGTGGATCTCGACGGCGCGATCTACGAGTACGAGCCGGAGGAATCGGAAATTCTCGCCGATCTTCTGCCGCTCAACATCACCACCCAGATTTTCAAGGCACTCTTGGAAAACGCCGCGTCCGAGCAAGGCGCACGCATGAGTGCCATGGATAGTGCGACGCGCAATGCCGGCGACATGATCGGCAAGCTGACGCTGAACTACAACCGAACCCGCCAGGCCCAGATCACCAAGGAGCTGATTGAGATCATCTCCGGCGCTGAGGCGCTTTAGTCAGTCAAGGAACGGAACGATGGCAAAATCCCCAGTGGTGGCAGAAACGAAGAAGCAGGAGAAGCGTATCGCCGAAGGCAAAGGCCCCAAGGGGCAAATACGCCAGGTGACCGGCGCCGTGGTCGACGTGCAATTCGACGAGCACCTGCCGGAAATTCTGAACGCGCTTGAAACAGAGAACCAGGGCCACCGCCTCGTTCTGGAAGTCGCCCAGCATCTTGGCGAGAACACCGTGCGCACCATCGCCATGGACTCCAGTGAAGGTCTGGTCCGCGGCCAGCAGGTTGTCGATACGGGCGAGCCGATCGCTGTTCCCGTCGGCCCCAAGACGCTGGGCCGCATCATGAACGTCATCGGCGAGCCGGTGGATGAGCTGGGGCCGATCGAAACCAAGGACTCCCGCCCGATTCATGCGCTCGCACCGGCCTATGTGGACCAGGCGACGGAATCGGAAATTCTTGTCACGGGCATTAAGGTCGTCGACCTCCTCGCCCCCTACGCCAAGGGCGGCAAGATCGGCCTGTTCGGCGGCGCGGGCGTGGGCAAGACCGTGCTGATCATGGAGCTGATCAACAACGTGGCGAAGGCTCACGGTGGTTACTCCGTGTTCGCCGGCGTCGGCGAGCGCACGCGTGAGGGAAACGACCTCTATCACGAGATGATCGAGTCCGGCGTGAACAAGGACCCGAAGGAAGGGTCGATCGACGGTTCGAAATGCGCCCTCGTGTATGGCCAGATGAACGAGCCTCCCGGCGCGCGTGCCCGTGTGGCTCTGTCGGGCCTGACGGTTGCCGAGTCTTTCCGCGACGAAGGCCAGGACGTGCTGTTCTTCGTGGACAATATTTTCCGCTTCACCCAGGCCGGTTCCGAAGTGTCCGCCCTTTTGGGCCGCATTCCCTCGGCCGTGGGCTACCAGCCGACGCTGGCCACCGACATGGGTACCCTGCAGGAACGCATCACCACCACCCAGAAGGGTTCGATCACCTCGGTGCAGGCCATTTACGTGCCGGCCGACGACTTGACCGACCCGGCACCGGCGACCTCGTTCGCCCATCTGGATGCCACCACCGTGCTGTCGCGGACGATCGCGGAGAAAGGCATCTATCCGGCCGTGGATCCGCTCGACTCCACTTCGCGCATGCTCGACCCGCGTATTCTCGGTGAGGAGCACTACGCAGTGGCCCGTCAGGTGCAGGAGATCCTACAGCGCTACAAGGCCCTGCAGGACATCATCGCTATTCTCGGCATGGACGAGCTTTCCGAAGAGGACAAGGTCGCCGTGGCCCGCGCCCGTAAGATCGAGCGCTTCCTGTCTCAGCCCTTCCACGTGGCCGAAGTCTTCACGGGCTCGCCGGGTGTGCTGGTTGACCTTGCCGACACGATCAGCGGCTTCAAGGGTCTGTGCGAGGGCGACTACGATCACCTGCCTGAGGCAGCCTTCTACATGGTCGGAACCATCGAAGAGGCCGTCGCCAAGGCCGAGAAGCTCGCAGCCGAGGCCGCTTAATGCCCGATTTGTTCACATTCGAACTGGTATCGCCCGAGAAGCTTCTGTTCTCGGGCGAAGTTGAGCAGGTGCTCGTGCCGGGCGCCGAAGGCGACATGACCGTCATGGCCAAGCACGCGCCACTCATCACGACGCTCCGCCCCGGACTGCTCGAACTCGACTTTCCGGGCGGCAAGCGTCAGCGCTTCTTTGCCCGCGGGGGCTTCGCCGAGGTGATCCCGGCCGGGCTTACGGTCTTGGCCGAGACGGCGATCGATCTTGACGAGATGGACCCCGCGCACCTCACGCAAGCCATTTCGGATGCCGAAGAGGATGTCGCTGACCTGTCGGGCGATGCGAAGGATCGGGCCGAACTGACGCTTGAGCATTTGCGGCAGGTCCAGACGGTGCTCAACGCCTAGCAGCGTTTTCGCGAGCGCCATGGCGCGTGACCGGCTTCGAACCCGACTCTACCCCCAAGCCGAGCGGCGCGAACGCCGCGACCACGGCCGTATAGACGGCACGTTTGAACGGCACGACCAGTGCCGGCAAATCACCCATGGGCACCCAGCGCCACGCATCGAACTCCGCCTTATGGTCGGGTCGTGGCTTCAGGTCGATATCGCGCTCGGTCCCTTCGAACCGCGCCGCATACCACATCTGCTTCTGGCCTCGATATTTGCCCTTCCAGGCGACTCCCACCAATTCGGGCGGCAGGTCATAGACAAGCCAGTCCTCGGTCTGGGCAAGAAAGGTGGCATTGCGCACCCCGGTCTCTTCCCATAGCTCGCGCCGCGCGGCGTCCTCGGCGGCTTCGCCCTTGTCGATCCCGCCCTGGGGCATCTGCCACCATTGGCCGTGGCCCTCGGATGCCCCTTTGCGCTCGGAGCGCCGTCCAACGAAGACATGCCCGTAGGCGTTCAGCAGCATGACGCCTGCGCAGGGGCGATAAGGCAGTGTCGTCGGATCGGTCATGGGCTAAGCGTTGATTGGCTGGAGTTTGCAGTGGCGAGACGCCGTTGGAGGAGACACGAGCCGTGACGCGCGCGCAAGACGCAAATGTCAGCCCGTCCTCAGCCCTGGCGCGGTGTCCGGACCGCCGCGCTCACCGGGACGAGAACGAGGCCCTTGCGTTCCAGGGACCCGGCCCAATCGGCGATCCGCTTGACGGTCCCGGGCGCCGCCTTGGCAACGCCGATCGCGGTTCCGTTCTCTTTCGCCGCGGCTTCGAGCTTAGCTAGCTGGCGGTCCATCCGCCCATCGTCGAGTTGGACATCGGCCACCTCGTATTCGAGCTCGAGTGCTGTCGCGACCCGGTCCGTAACCGAGCCGTCCGTACTTCCACCGGCGAGATAGAGAAGACCGCGGCGCTTAAGTTCTTCGAAGACGGGGGCGACCGAGCCGAGGTCCGACTGAAACTTCGCGCCCATATAGTTCGTCACGCCGATATAGCCGGCATAGCGCGACATCGCCCATTGGAGGCGCTTGATATTGTCTTTTGGAGGGAGAGTGGTGAGGAGAGCGTGGGGGCCGGGGTCAGTCGAGGGGTAATTGTTGGGCTCCAGGGGAATTGCAAGGAAGACCTCGTGCCCAGCCGTGCGAACTTTTGTCACTCGCTCCTGGAGGCCGCGCCCGTAGGCGCCGTAGGCGAGGCTGACCGGCGGTGGCAGCCCCTTGATGATGTCGCCGTCGGCCGCCCCTGGAACGCCAAGTCCGTTGAGGAGCACGGCAACCCGTGGAGGTCCGCCTTCCACGGCCGCGTAGTCGGAGGGCCGGGCATAGACGTCGGAGGGCCGGCTGCCGTCTTCAGCAACCTTAGGCAACGGTCCGTAGGGCGACTCCTCGACCACGGTCGGTTGAGGGGCCTCGGGCAACGGCTCGTCCGTCGATCGATCGATGCCAGGCACGAGGCTCGCCAAGGCGACCTTGGGAGCGGAAGCGCTGGGGCCGGGGGTGTCGGCGTCAGGCGTGTTGGGGTCAGGGGTGCTGGCACCAGGTGCCGATGACGGCACTGCCGCGACGTTCTCGCCCTCATCTTCCAACGCGCCACTCCGACCAGGAAGCGCGGGCGGCGCCGGCACCTGACCGGGCGCCGTGGGCACCATATTGGTGTCCTGTCCAGGCGGGGCCAGT
>Ga0209013_10002069_pt1 | contig 18361 bp, 15 predicted proteins | sample Cruoilmetagenom2_FD_187291 | JGI IMG/M metagenome (GOLD analysis project Ga0209013, IMG submission 187291) | Oil polluted marine microbial communities from Coal Oil Point, Santa Barbara, California, USA - Sample 2 (SPAdes) (version 2) | ecosystem: Environmental > Aquatic > Marine > Oil seeps ...
CGTAAGTATTGAAAATCCTGGCAACCTTCGTATTCAGTCCGTGAAACCTTCTGTACGCAAAGGTTATGGCTTCTGCAAATCTTTTAGCTTCATCGTATACACCCCTCGGACCAACCGGATTGACATTGCCCCAGTAATCCTCGCTCTGTGGATGAACGAGTGGGTCTCCGTAAACCTCACTCGTTGAAGCAAGAATAAACCCTGCTTCCTTGACAAGCGCCAGACCAAGGGTTTTATGAGTTCCGAGGGAACCCACCTTCAGGGTCTGTATCGGATAAGTCAGATAATCTATAGGGCTTGCGGGGGAAGCGAGATGGAAAACAAAATCAAGCCTTCCCTGCACGAAGATATAGTTGGTTACGTCATGGTGGATGAAAGAGAAATCTTTCCTGCCGGAAAGATGTGCGATATTATCCGTTGTTCCGGTGAGGAGGTTGTCCATGGCCAGAACTTCGTGCCCGTCCGCAAGAAGCCTTTCGCAAAGGTGGCTGCCTATGAATCCTGCACCTCCGGTTACAAGGATCCTCATTTGCTCTCCCCGGAATTTGCCAATCTGTCATGATACATGGAAAGGTAGTACTCCCTGAATTCACCGGACTTCACTTTCTGCCACCATACACTGTTACTGCTGTACCAGTCTACGGTTTTTCTGAGGCCTTCCCCGAAGCCTGTGGAGGCCTTCCAACCGATTTCCTTCTCGATAAGACTGACATTCAGTGCGTACCTTCTATCATGACCGGGGCGGTCTTCGATGTATCTGACAAGGCTTTTATCGGCACCGGTGATCTCCAGTATGGAGGAGGTAACTTCCCTGTTGTTGTATTCCTGTCCCGCTCCGATATTGTATATCCTGCCCGGCTCAGATTTCTCTATAACCATTATCAGCGCTCTGCAGTTATCCTCAACGAACAGCCAGTCCCTTCTGTTAAGGCCGTCCCCATAAAGAGGAAGAGGTTCACCGGTTATGGCATTGGTTATGAAAAGCGGGATAAGCTTCTCCGGATACTGGAAGGGACCGTAGTTATTGGAAGCTCTTGTTACGGTTACCGGAACCCCGTATGTAGTCCAGTAGCTCATAGCCAGAAGTTCACCCCCGGCTTTCGAAGCAGCGTAAGGGCTTCTGGGCGCAAGCTGATCAGTTTCCAGGGATTTTCCTTTTTCCACACTGCCATATACCTCATCCGTTGAGATCTGCAGGAAGAGCTGCCTCTTTTCCTTTCTGAATTCTTCAAGAAGAACCCTTACTCCCTCGATATCAGTTCGTACGAAAGAAGAGGCATCATCGATGGACCTGTCCACGTGGGTTTCAGCTGCAAAATTAACTACTGTATCGCACCCTTCCATCGCTTCTGAAACTGCCTTTTCATCACAGATATCTCCCAGAACAAAGGTGAATCGAGGGTTGGTCTCCAGATCTTCCAGGTTCTCTCTTCTGCCGGCGTATGTCAGCTTATCAAGAACGGTAACCTTCCAGTCAGGCTTATTCTTAAGTGCCATTCTGGTGAAGTTGCTGCCGATGAAGCCGGCTCCCCCTGTAACCAGTAATCTCATACCTGGTCTCCCCTGCGAAGTTCTCTTGCCATGATTCCCGCCTGAAGCAGACCATCGATACTGCATCCGGAATCTGCCCACCATCCTTCGATGATCTGGGCATGAAGCTTGTTCAGATTCAGGTAAGCGTTGTTGATATCCGTTACTTCAAGTTCACCCCTGGCAGATGGCTCAAGGCTATCTATTATCTCAAATACAAAACTATCATACATATAAACACCAATTACGGCATAATTGCTTCTGGGATTCTTCGGCTTTTCCTCGATCGATATCACCCTGGTGCCGTCCAGTTCCGCAACACCGTAATCACTCGGATTATCAACTGTTTTCAGAAGGATTCTAGCACCCTCCTTCTGATTCCCGAAGGACTCTACTTTGGAAGCCAGGGAATCCTCAAGAATATTATCACCGAGGATAACGACGAATTTATCCCCCCCTACGAAGGTTCTTGTAAGACCAATGGCTTCGGCAATTCCCCCCTCATTAACCTGGTAGGCATAGTTCAGTGTGTTAAGCCCGAACTCCGATCCATCCCCCAGCAGCCTCAGGAAATCACCGGCACTGTCTCCTCCGGTAACCAGCATAACATCCTCTATCCCGGCTTCGGCAAGTTTCTGAATCGGGTAAAAGATCATCGGCTGATCGTAAACTGGCAGAAGATGTTTGTTAGTTATACTTGTTAATGGTCGCAGCCTGGTACCTAGCCCGCCTGCCAGCACTACACCTTTCATATTTATCCTCTTCCGATTTGGGGAACCTGTTCTAGCGTACAATTGCCAGCTTTATGAATCTGTGATCATCATCCTGAGATATCCGGACCATATAAGTCCCGGATGCTGCAAGTTCTCCATCCATATCATATCCATCCCAGGAAAATGTATCTCTGTGCTGTGACAGGGACTCATAAACAAGTTGTCCAGTCAGGTCAAATAGTTGGATATCAAATATCTCATCCGGCAGCCCTGCTACACCGAGAACCCGTCCATCTCCCTGTATGAAGGGATTCGGATAGACAGTAGCGGTTTCCATGGTTCCGCTCATACCCTGTTCAAGGGTGAGTTTCCACAAGCCGTGATCGGTTACAATGTAAAGAAGTCCATTATCAAAATCACATACCGCATTTCGAATAGCAAGGGACTGGAGAGGTGAATTAACAGTATTGTACTCTTCAATGGTTCCGTCCGGATATATCCTGAAAAGTCCCTCGCCTGATGCCGCCCACAGGCAGGATAGATTATCAAAACAGAGCATGGATACATTGCCTGTGATCTGCTCTACATCAGTGATGGTCTCACTATTGATGTTCAGATACACAAGTCCCCCTGTTGTTCCGATATAGAGCTTTCCATCCCTTGAGGCCGCAAGAGCCTGAATATCCTCCGAAGGCAGACCGTCGCTGGTTCCAACGGACATCAGTACCTGTCCTGTCTGGATATCCGCATTTACAAGTCCCTCTTTGCTGCCCATCCATGCAATCAGCGGTGATGATGTTACCGCTATCGATCTAACATCACCGGATGGAAGTCCATCGGATGGCTCAAATGTCTTCCAGGATGCTGTTTCCGTCTGACCCGGTGTCCAGGACAGTCTGCATACTCCACTGGGTTCGGATGGCGTAGACCAGAATGCCTCCTGTGCAAACCATATCTCTCCAGTCGCGGAAATTGCCATCTCCGTTATCTGATCGTTCAGCAGTCCGCTGTTCTCCAGGTTCAGGTTAAGGAAAATATCATCGCTTCGCTCCGGCGTCCCGTTCCAGTCAAGCCAGGTGACTCCAAAATGCCATGGGGCAATGAATACACCGCCGGAATAGTCTGCCATGCAGGCAAATAGCTGACCTGGACTCGATAGTTCGTTCACAAAACTGATCCACCCATACTCACTGTAAACCGCAGCGCCCATTGTGTTGCTTGTCACCCAGACATCTGACCTTGAATCCACATCAACTGCGTAGAGGTCGTTTGATGGAGTGCCCTGAGGCAGCGAGGATATCCAGGAGTTCAGCGTACCCAGCCCGACACCATTGCCGCTGGCTCTGTCAACAGAATAGATCGAGTGCTGCCCGATTGCAAGTTGACCGTCCGGGAGCCAGTTGATAGCCTCGATCACCTGGCCTTCCAGGCCAGCTGATCCGGATGTCCAGAGAGATCCATCGTATATTGCGACATTCCCATCTCCCCCAACTGCAAGCTCTCCATTGGATTCCGCAAGAGAAACCGGATAACTGCCCGGATACGAGCTGTCCAGCCTCCAGTTCATGCCAGGTGCCAGGTAGTAAAGAGCATCAGTGGAAGCCGCCCAGACTGTATCGCCTGCAACCAGGATATCCTGTACATTGATGTTCGCTACGGTAGGGTAGTTCAACCAGGAGGCGGATTGCCCGGGGTAATGGCCCGACCGAAGCATGACAAGGCCATCAGCGGTTCCCACAAAGAGCCCCGAATCAATACTTGCAACACAATTTACGATATCCGAAGGCAGTCCGCCGCCGGTTGTGAATTCTGTCCAGACCTCGAAATATCCGAATTCACTGCTGCACAATCCTTCTGTAGTGCCGGCCCAGATGGTAGTGTCAGGGAGAATACAGTTGATGATAAGTGATATCGGCAATCCCTCAAGCTGTCCGTGATGCTGTATCCCGCCCGAAGCCAGGCCCACATCAATACCACCTCCGTATGTCCCTATCCAGAGGTTCCCGAAAGAATCCCTTGCAAGACACCTCGCGTCACTGTGCGCGAGATTTCCCGGACTGGTCCAGGTGGAATCCCAGACGATAGAGCCGGATTCGATCGAACCAAAGATAACACCACCGCTGGTTGCACCAGTCACAGAAGAACCCTCTATCAGAATATCGCTGACTCCGCCAAAATGCGTATAGTGGTCCCAATCGGAAATTCTGCCAGTCAGGCTGATAAGGAATATCATCAGCAGGGTCATGTTCTTGCCTCCCACCATGAGAATAGTTTTCGAAGACCCTCTTTTCGATCAACCTCGGGTTTCCATCCCGCCAGGGATTGAAGCCGGGAGGGATCACCCACCTGGAATTCTACATCCGCGGGTCTGAAAAGACCTGGGTCTGTTTTAAGCTTGATATCCATTCCGGAGATATCTATAAGCATGCTTACCATATCAGCGATACTGATGCCTGCACCAGTGCAGACATTATATACGCTTCCCGACATGCCCAGGCTCAGAATGCACCTGTAGGCTCGTACCACATCGGTTACATACAGGTAGTCCCTAACCGGGCTTAGGTTTCCGACACGAATGACGTTGCTCCCGCTCCGACGCGTATCGAGGATTCTTCTGCAGAATGATGGAAGTGCAAAATCCCTGGATTGTCCCGGGCCATAATGGGGGAATGAGCGGGCAATAACAATATCAAGATCGTAATTCCGGGCGAATTGAAAAGCTGCTATTTCAGCTGCAGCCTTGGTTGTTCCGTAAGGATTCCTCGGACCTATTTCGCAGTTCTCGGAAATCAGATCGTCTGTTGACTTATACACCTCTGATGAGCTTACAAAGAGCATCTTCGCCTTTGGACATTCTGAAATCATGTACTTCAGGACAGACAGGGTTCCCATGAGATTGATCTTATAAACTCTGTGCACTTCCTTCAGAGATTCTGAGACCGAACTCATTGCCGCCAGATGTATGATGTACCGCACGAATCCAAGTTCTGCAGGCGGCGTGGAGGGGAGTCTCCAGCTGATCCTGGCAACCCCCTCGGGAGCTTTGAAATCCGTGTTTACATCTGCAGCGAAATCACCCTCTCCCATACCGAGTTCCTTCATAAGGTGGTAACCCGCAAAACCTGCGGCGCCGGTTACAAGGATTGGTCCGGGCTCCAGACTGATATTACCACTATGGCGCATATCCGGCATTATTCAATTCCTCCGGCCAAGATACCGGATCTCCTCTTCGAGCAGCACTCCGCTGCAGGCAAAGACGGATTTCCGGATAATACCAATGAGCTCCGCTATATCATCAGATGTTGCTTTTCCGGTATTAATAATAAAATTCGCATGTCTTCTGGAAACCTCTGCTCCCCCGACAGATCTTCCTTTCAATCCAGCATCTTCAATAAGCCTGCCAGGAGAAATATCTTCACCGGGTTTTTTAAATACACTTCCCGCGTTGGGGTACTGAAGAGGAAATTTCTTTCTGCGCAGCGAAAGGATTCTCTTCCCTTCGGACCGGAGGAGGGCAGGATCACCTGTCTCAAGCGACATTTCTACACCTGTAATAATTGTTCTCTCTTCCTGAAATCTGCTTGTTCTGTATCCAAAACAGCATTCGCTGGTCGGCACAGTATTCACGGAGCCTCTGTAATCTAATACCGTAACACTTTTCAGAGAATCAGCAATTGAATTTCCGTACGCACCTGCATTCATGAATACAGCACCGCCCAGTGTTCCGGGAATACCGATAGCGAATGCAAGCCCGGATGCTCCTCTGCTGCAGGCAGCTCCTGACAGCGACGGCAGGTGAACACCTCCGCCGATTTTGAGATCCCAGCCGTCTTTGGAGCGATGCCATGCTGTCCGGGCCAGCCCCCCTGAGAGCCTGATAATCACCTCTTCACAGCCAGTATCTGAAGCCAGTACATTCGATCCCAGACCCAGAATGAACCAGGGAATTCCTTCGGAGAATGTCAGGCCAAGCAGGTCGGCAAGCATCCCTGCAGAAGTAACGGTTATCGAAACAGCCGGCCCGCCGGTTCGCCATGCAGTCAGTTCTCTGAGCTGCAGAACATTAACTTCTCCGGGGAATTGCTCACTGAGTATACCCGGAACAGATTCAATGCTATTCAAAATTCCTGCCCGACAATCCCAGCAGACACCCGCCTACCGAAAGGTAAGTAAAGAGAAAAGAGGGTCTTCCGGATTTTTCCATCCATCTCAGGATGCATCTGTATACAGGGGGAAGAAGGGTCAGCCTTACCAGCACTCTTACAGAAAATGTCACAGGGTTCACCGGCTTTGAGAAAACCGGCCTAACCCAGTTGCTCCCCAGAAGACCTTCCGCTTCGGGGATTTTCTTGAGAGTATATTTCAAACCCGAGCCACCGTACTCAACCATTTTCCTTGAATGTTCACGTACAGTGACAGTGTCAAGATGGTACACCTTCATATCCGGGTCCCAGTACAGGGATACTCCCTTTCCTGCCAGCCTGAATCCGAATTCGGTATCCTCTCCTCCATAATGATCAATCGCCGGATCGAAACCTCCGGTTTCGCGGAGAAGTGATGTGGGCAGACTGACATTGCCTGTCACAAAATATTTCGGAGGAAAGAACCGGGCAGGCCTTGCGCCCATGCCCCTTGTATCGAACCACCGCTGCCAGGGGGAAGCGTCTCTCATCCAGCTGTTGACCCTGGCTCCCATTATCACATCCCCTGCATTCCGGCGGTGCTTTTCGATGTGTTTCAACAGGATGTCTTCCGGAAACCTTATATCACCATCCGAAAGGAACGATACAGGTGCGGTGGCAATCTGCCAGCCGGCGTTTCTTGCAATCGGCCTGTTACCGCCACTTTTTGTATGGATTATCTCGACCCGCACCTCCTCTGGAAAATTCAGGTCGAAATCATCCTCTACGGGAATACTGCTCCCGTCATCGATTATTATCAGTTCCCAGGGGATTCCTCCCGTATCCTGCTTTCGAAGGCTACTGAGACATTCGCGAAAATCATCACCGCCATTTTTCACAGGAATCTGCAGGGATATCTCAGGCTTCATCAGAAGAACTTCCCTCCAGGCGAGTACCCATTAATCTTAGATATCCTACTCCCAGAATGGTTATGAGCGTGGCCGCAAGAACGATTATCATTCTGATGCCCGGATTCAGGTTCGCCATGGGTCCGAAAGCAATAGGGGGCAGGACAGTCAGTACGACCACAAAGAAACTTATGGGAAATACCTTTCGTCCAAGCCAGAAAAGACTGAGGGCCATGAACAGGTTCGTTCCGAGTGTTGCAAATGCCGCGCCCATTGCTCCGGCAACAGGTATCAGACGAAAGTTGAATCCTATGTTCAGCATAGCTCCGAACAGGGTCATTCCGGCAATGTACCTGGTCTGCCCTGTCAGCAGACACCCTGTCTGGGAAATGAGAAAAAGCCCGTAAAGCGCTACCGATCCTGCAAGGGTCGGAAGGACCCGTGCTGCCGGAAGGAACTGCTCACCGCCTACAAGCGGAACGATCCAGGGAGAGGACATCGCCAGGATCAGAGAACCCCAGTTCACAAGAAGCATGAAAAGCAACCCTGCTCTTCCCAATTCTGCAAGCGTGCCGCCGGTTCTTTTCTTTCTGAAGATGAACCGCTTCCAGGCCATATTGAAACCCAGTATCATAGGCATGAGAACAAGGCAGGCTCTGCTTGCCCATTCGTAATATCCGCTCTGGGTCATATCGGGAAGAATGCTTCTCAGCATGAACATATCGGCTGAAGAGAGAACTATCATGGAAAGGGTGGCCGGAATAAGCGGAAGACTGAATCCCAGAATTTCTTTTGTCAGCCCTTCCGGGCTCTTCAGCTTTTTCGAGTCCGCGGTTTTCTGCAGCATCAGTATTATCGCAGTAACAGCTATCAGGAACGAGGGCGCCCATCTTGCGGTCATGAAGGAAGGTATCGTATCCATAGATCCGGAATAAAGCAGAAGAGCCAGAAGACCCAGAGCCATCACTCCTCTTATCAGCTGGAGTATCAGATACCTTCCCGCGAGACCATCGGCCCTCGGAATGGAAAGAGCTATCTGAACGTACGCAATACCGGTTCCCAGAAGAATGGCGTGAAGCAGGTAGTCAGGATACTGCAGTTTCAGGAAGGATTTCAGAAAACCCTGCAGAAGCAGAACTGCCCCTACCATCACAATAGTGGGTATTATCGGGAATGTTATCCCTCTTATCAGAACGGCACGGTGCTGCGTTGTTCTATGCCAGGATCTGATGAGCGCAGTTGGAAGTCCCAGGACCACAATACCGGCAATGGCCTCCGCAAGTATTCTTAGTATGCCCAGTTCCCCTGCAGCGTCTGCTGTAAGATACCGGGACATGAACGGCAGGAATGCCACCTGAATCAGCCCGCTGAAGATCATTGCAACAGCGTAAAATGCTGATTCTCTTGAAAGATCTCTGCTATGAGCAGATATGGATTGGTCAGCCATCGCTGGGTTCCGCCCATCCATGATCCCGGTATGTTCTGTGCAGTTCCCGGGCAACCGAGAGCCAGTGATGCTTTTTCCTGATCCATGGCGGGCCTGCAATTGCATGCTTCTCCCTGAGTTCACGATCAAGGACAAGCTCTCTGAGGTCTCTTTTCAGGGTATCCGGGGCTGTAAGAAAGAACGGATGATCCGGGATGAACTCCTGATATGCGCGGCTTAAATTAGTTACCGTGGCAATCCCCATGGAAAGGCTCTCAAGAGAATTCACTCCGTAACCCATATCCCCGCTGGCAACCTGATCGATAGCAATATGACATGTGGCTTTCATCTGCAGGGCCCGGGCGTTCGTCATGTTCTCGATCAGGACAAGTTCGACAGGGATCTCTTTTGAGAGGTCCTCCACGGCGCTTATTATCTCTTCTGTCCCTTTTACCGATCTGATCCTGGGTGCATGACAAATTCGTATCTTCCCCGGGGATGGGGAAGCCGGAGGCATTGCATTCTGATCAAAGGGCAGAAAGAGATAATCAACTTCGGGATATCTCTGGTAGAGATCGAACTCACAGGTAAGATTAAGATCTGTAACGTCCCATACGGGTCTTATCGCTCCCCTCATTCTCAGATCCAGGCCGTGATAATAGCATACTATCTTCTTACCTGCCTTCTTAAGGGCGATTACATCCCTGCCGTCTCTATAGAAGCTCATTCCGCCTTCAAGGTGATATATGTCAAAATCCCACAATCCATATTCCCCTGCAGCCCTGTCGATAATCGGTTTCCATACCATATCCCTGAACCTGAGCATCAGGTTTTCGACCGATCCTGGCTTCCAGAAAATCCGCTCTGTAGTTCCGGTGTAGGGAACCTGCAGGCTTCCAGCCTTAACAAGTTTCTTGAGCGAAAGCAGCCAGCTCATGGGACCTACAAAAGGGAGATCCAGGCATATATCCTCCTCGTAAAGGTTGGCAGCCCTGTAAAACGTGACAAGCCGGCTTTCATGTCCAAGCGCTACATGCCCACGGACGAAAAGGTCGATAGTTCCCGTATAGTTCTGCGGTGAAAGATGAAGAATCTTCATGCTGCTCTCTTCCCTGCACACCGGCTTTTCTTCAGTACAGATATTCCGGTCGCTGCCAGTACCGATGCGGCTATTGTCTGAGCAAGAACCCCTATCCAGATCGATATCCCGGCAGATGCTGCAGCAGTTGCCCCGAAAAGATCAGGTACCCCGGCAGCAAAATTCCTGAATGCTGAAATAAGCGGAGAGGAGGACCATGTCCAGAGTACTGCCTGCCGGGAAGGTTCATCAAAAAGGTCAGCGCCGCTGGTCTGCTCGAGCAGGCAGGGATTACTCCAGAAGGCGGGAATGCAGACGATAATGCCAAGTATGGCGATTGCGGGGAAAAGTCTTCCCCCCGCACCCCTGAAGGAAAGCGGGAGAAGCAGAAACGGCAGTGTTGTAAAAAGAAACCTTGGACCCCATCCTGTGCCGCCGGACCAGTCGTGAAGCATTCCATGGAAAATGAGAGAGAGAACAAAAGGGGTCCAAAGTTTCCAGTCCTTCTGAAAAAATAGTGCGAAGACACAGAGCGGAGCATAGAATAGAAGCCCCTTGCCCGGGCTGAGCAGAAGCCCCGGTATACCACCTTTGAAGGGCTCAAAAGCAATTGCGGGATCCTGCCCATGACCGTCAAGGAATGGATTTCCAAACCGGTACCAGTTCAGGAAGAGTACAAGGAGAAGAAAGGGAACGAGCCCGCTCAGGAGTTTTTTCATGCTCTTCCAGTCATTCGCGAACAGAGGAAGAAGAAGCAGGCTGTCAGCTCTTACAAGGATGGCAAAACCGAGACAGATACCGGCTGCCAGCGATCGATCACTGAGGGAAAAATAGAAACCTGCCATGGCTGCAGCAGCAGCAGCGGTAACATCGAAAGTCATTCTGCCGTAAACAAGGATCATTCCGCAGATGGCAATGGCTATGAATCGCAGGACGGGCACATCGGAGTACTTCTTAACGGCGGAAGCGTACCAGAATCCGATCAGCGCAAGGCTGAAACCTGCGTTCAGCAGAGCCGTCATAAGCTTGCCGGCATTCAATCCAAGAAATTGTCCTGTAACTGCAGCGGGGATAAGGAGGATCGAGAACCCTGCGCCATGGGGAACGAAAAGGCCGGTTCTGGCACCCTGAACTATCCAGCCGAAATCCCCCGAAACGGTCATGAATGGTCTCTGACCAGTAAATGAACCGGCAACCTCATACTGGGCAAGCACATCCGTCGTGTACATCCTGCCACCGAAAACAAGTGCGAGCAATGCTGCCCACAGCAGGATCAGGGCACGAAGACGGGATTTATGAAGTGTTTCCACTAAACGGTTCCGAACAGTGTGTTTCTGAAAATGCCTCTCGCTGAAAAGGATTCCTTGAACCTGCAGAGGCCATGGTTAATATCCATGTTAAGGGTAAAGGTACCAAGATCCATATAGTGATACCCCATCTGCTTGGCCCATCTTATAACTTCCATGTAGACCAGATTGACCGGCCGCAGTGCCTGGCGCTCCTGGTCATGGGATATATAGAAAGCAAGAGTGACCCTTGGATTGCAGTGGAACATAACCATTCCCGCAAGAACTTCTCCGCCCTCCATAGCGATAAACTGTGTGATATGGTCTCCCCCCAGCAGGTTTCGGAGCCTCTGCAGCTCCGCAAGCGAATGGGTGGGTTTAACATTATGACGCTGCTGAAGATTGGATTCCAGCACATGGTAAAAAAGTGAGAAATCCGGGTTTTCTTCAACTGTTACACCACTCTTGACCGCTTTCCTCACTCCTCTCAAGGCGGATGATCGAAAGCCAAGTCTGAGCTCCTCTCCCAGTCTGCTGAGGTCTATCACCGCTGTCAGTTCCCTCTTCCTGTACTCAAATCCACGTTTAACAAGGGAGAACTCCAGGTAGTTATGAGGTCTGCGGTAATAGACTGCTGGAGGAGGGGTCAATTCGATACCGCGGAAGCCCTGAGATCTGCAGTAGGATATGAGTTCGTCTACTATTCCTTCGATCTTGCTCAGCCCGAGTGAATCATTGAATACCGGGCCGCCGTAGGAGGCTCCAGGATAGGATCTGAACCATGTCCCATCCTCCCTGTCAGTCAGCGCACCGGGGATTATGGATTCGGTACCATTTTTACTTTCAATGATAAGGTGATGGTTCCTGAATCTGCCTTCCGGATGATAATCCAGAAAATCGGGAGAATGGAAAATTGTACCATTATTGGAGCGGAGGACGAAATTCGTCCATTCCTCTCTGTCGCGGGGTTCGATCCGCCTTATGGTAATCATCTTACAACCGCAATCTTGCATCTGATAACATTACTATCCCTCTCAACAAGTACTAAATAAACGCCGCTGGAAACTGAAGCTCCATTCAGTGTACCATCCCAGGTCCAATCCTCCCAGCTGTCCGCCGAAACAGAGCCAAGGTAGTCTCCCGTCAGTGAGAAGAATTTTGCCTCTATCCGTTCATCTGATCCCGACCATGCCATGTACAGCTCTGCAGAAGCGGGAAGGTAAGGCTGCGGATAAAACATCAGATCAGGGTTCTCGAAAGGACTATGCTGCGTCATAATCGACCAGAGTCCAACAACTGAAGAGAAGAAAACCGTTCCGTCCTCAGGGTTTATTGAACTGAATTCATTTTCCATTCTGTTTGTTGAAATGTATATTGAATTCGAACGGGTGAATTCGGTTACATCTCCATTGTCTATACTGTAAATCGCAGATTCAGTCATACACCAGATCACTCCGTTGCTATCCACCTGCATAGCCTTAACCGACCCTGATACCCCGGTTACGTCAACGAATATGCTGCCATTCCAGCGGCTTATACCATTCCCGGTTCCTGCCAGAATGTCTCCGCTCGCATTCCTCGCAAAGCAGAATACTTTGTTAGAGGAAAGTCCGTAGGAAGTGCTGTATGCCTGTCCATACCCGGGATACCATGTATCGGAGGATTTATCCATAGGATCTCCATCGTGTACAAGAAGCTGACACCCCCCCTCCGATGCAAATGCTATCCAAAGGCTATCGTCTCCACACGGGAACAGCATCTGTATGTTCTTGTTCGCAAGGCCATCATTCTCGACCCTCGTAGTCCACTGAAGGTTATCATCCTCAGGTTCTCCGGATATCGCCACGATACCGCTGGGTTCATCGGGTGTCTGCCAGAACGCCTCCTGCGCGACCAGGAGGGCTCCACTTTGAGATGCCAGCATTATCACCTGGTTATTAAGAAGAGGCGCCACAATCTGAACTACTTCAGGAGGAAGACCTGAAAGCGAATCAGAGACGTAGGTTATAAGGGTATCGTCGTCCATGGAATACGTTTCCCTGTCGTCTATCCATGTGAGACCCCAGTGGTAGGATCCTGTCCAGATCCCCAGGCATCCGGATTTCGCTGCTGAGTACGTTCTGAGAGAACGCGGCATATCTGCTGTCAGATTGTTGAAAGCTGCCCAACCGCTGTCGGGGTAGAACGCCATCAGACCAATCCGATGACTGCCCAGGTATACTCTGTCTCCATCCCTGGCCATCTGATAGCAGCTGGGTGCTCCCATTCCTGGTACCGGAAGGCTTTGCCAGGTTCCATTATCAAGATAGCCAAGTCCATTACCCGTGTTACAGCAGTTCACATCAAGCAAACCGTAACCGCACCATATCTTTCCGAAAACTTCGCTAAGACACGAAGCATATTTTCCATCCGGATATCCGGATCCGTAATGCTCCCAGACTCCTCCATTGTACAGGATAACCTTCCTGCATGCCGCGATGAGACCATCTTCATTAACAAGTAAACCGGTAACAACCGAATCAGCACTTGAGGAATAGTCCAGCAATCGTATCCAGCTGTCACCTGTCATCTGGGAGACTCCACCGGAACCATACCCGAAAACAGAATCGGCGGATGCTATGTAAATGTCAGCAATGCCAAGGGCAAGTGTTGAGTCCTCATAACTTGTCCAGGATCCAGGATCAAAAATATTTCCACTGAGATCAAGGGTGTACACCCCTCTGTCAGTTGCAAGGTACATCGTGTTACCAATACCTGTAATATCGGTCACCTCGGTGGCTGTGAAAGCTCCACCTGTGAGATCGGCATCAATAGGCAGGAAACTATCGGTATTCCCTCGCGATAGTCCGCCATCGGAACCAACCCATACATATCCTCCACCGGTATAAACAGAATAAACGTGTCCGGAACCCGGAATCCCCTCATAGGAGGAGAAAACCTTCCATGTATCATCCTCCTGCAGCAGAGCTAAACCGCCGCCTCCTGTAGCAACCCACATAACAGAATCATCAAAGTGCAGATCTACGGCGCTTATCCATGGCATTAGATCAGGATATGAAAGGCTGTCAAGCCAGCCGCTTGCGGGATCGTAATGAATGATCCCGCCTGCAGTCGCACACCAGACAGTTCCGTCATCGCCTGGCACAATAGAGAATATGTAGGACTGGGAGGTTTCAAAACCCCAGTTGAAGGAAACACTGCCAATGATTGTCAGAGCCAGGTATGATGCTATCATATCAGTGGAAATACATCAGAACAGCCATGGAAAACGAAGATGCCACACCATCCAGACAGCTTCCCATACGATGCTTTTAGTCATTTTAGAGGTACCCGCATGCCTGTCAACAAAGATTATTGGAACTTCCTTGACCGAACAGCCTGCATTAAAAAGCTTGTAAGTAACCTCTATCTGAAACGAATAACCATCTGATTTAATGCCGGAGAGATCAAGTTTCGCAAGAGCTTTCCTTCTGAATGCCTTGAATCCGCCGGTGGCATCTTCCAGAGGAAGTCCGGTTATCAATTTTGTATACTTATTGGCAAACCAGGAGAGAAGAAGCCTCGAAAGAGGCCAGTTCACCACGTTGACACCGCTGCAGTACCGGGAGCCTATTGCAAGGTCGTATTCTTCAAGGGCATCGATCAGTTCCACAACCTTTTCAGGTTTGTGTGAGAAGTCTGCATCCATCTGAACAACAGGATCGAACTCATCTCTCTCCAATGCCCACCCGAAACCTGCAATGTATGCCTGTCCAAGGCCTGCCTTAACCGGACGGCTCAGAAGGTGTACTCTGCCTGTTGATTCGAATTCCCGAACCGCATCTCCTGTTCCGTCAGGGCTATTATCGTCTACCACAAGCACATCTGGTTTTACAGGTAGATCCAGGAGAATCGGAATCAGGTTTCTGACATTCTCAAGCTCGTTGTATGTAGGTACAACAATCAAAGGTGTTTTCAAGAGACCTCCACTTTCTATATTTGGTTTAATATAATTATTCATTGCAGCACAGGTACAGTATATTCAATTCAATCCGGATGGAGATCATGGCATACAGATCAAAAACCACAATTATTCTTATCACTTTACTTTGTACACTTCCTCTTCATGCATGGAAGGTATTTCCGTTAGTCAGCTACAGCTCAACATCCGGTGTTCTCATAGGTGGTGTAGTCAGCAATAACATGATACCTCCATTTGAGCCCTTTGGTTTGGGCGCAATGGCTTACATGTACACAGATGGAAGCATTTTCGCCGAACCAAAACTTCTGTTCCCCGCAGGCAGGGGGCTTGTAACCCTCAGCGCAGGTTATAGAGTAAGAAAGAAGGTCAAATTCTTCGGCTGGGGCAACGAAGGCGATAACGAGCTTTTTGCAGAGTACAATGCCGAAATACAGGATTTCTCCGGTTCCTACAATTTCACTCCTCTTTCAGGTCTTGCCTTATCCGGCGGACTGCTCTGCAGACATTCCACTGTATACAACAGATCCGACGAGCAACTCTGGAGCCAGTCACCGACGGGTGAGTATGGCTCTATCTGGACTGCAGGTCCTTTCGTTAAGGGAAACTGGTCAATACCTGCCCTCGTAAACGGTTATATATCTACCGGATACGACATGCAGTGGGGCGGTGATATCTCATACTCGAGTGGAGAATGCGCACTGGCGGTATTCGCACCTCTAGGCAGCTCAACTACCCCGGCTTTCAGAATGAAGGTTGAGCGGCACATGGGAACGGCTTCCACACCATTTTCGTTCCTGCCCTCCCTTGGAGGCAGTTCAGGCCTCAGAGGGTACAGTGATGCAAGATTCGGAGGGAATTGGGCTCTGCTGGGTAACCTGGAGCTGAGGCAGAGGATATTCTCAGTATCGATTGACGAGAACAACACAATGGACTTCTCCCTGGTTCTGTTCGGTGATGCCGGCCAGGTGGCTGATCACCTGGACGAGTGCCGATGGAACCGATTCCACCTGGATGGAGGTGCGGGAATGAGGATATCTCTACCGGGAGGAGGATCTCTGAGAGTAGATTTCGCCAAGTCCCCCGAAGGGCTGGGTATACAGATGGGACTCGGAGAACTGTTCTAACAAAAACCACGAAAGGTACTGCTGATGAATCACGCATTTTTGAAAAAGCTTCCCAAGACAGATCTTCACCTGCATCTGGACGGTTCAATAAGATTATCAACTCTTATCGAGCTCGCCCGGGAAACCGGCGTTGAGCTTCCCTCATACACTGAAGAGGGTCTCAGAGAGACTGTATTCAAGGATAGCTACAGAGACCTGAACGAATACCTCACAGGCTTCGCTTATACGACTGCAGTCATGAAAACCAGGGAACAGCTTGAGCGGATCAGCTACGAAGTCGCGGTTGATAATCAGCTGGAGGGCGTAAGGTACATAGAGGTCAGATTCGCCCCGCAGCTTCACGCGTCCGATGACATGGATATCATCGATTGCATTCGGGCGGTTAACGATGGTCTTCTCCGCGCAAAGAATGAATTCAACAACCGCAGGGAAGTGATCGATGGCCTTGAGCCTCCCTTTCACTACGCGATCATCTCCTGCGCAATGAGATTCTTCACGCCCGCATTCTCCGACTGGTACAGAAGATTTTTTGAAATGCATAGTTTCTCGGACAGAGAAATAGTCTTTGCCCTTGCATCTCTGGAGCTCGAAGAGGCGGTTGCCAAGGCAAGATGGGAAGAGGATCTTCCTGCGGTTGGCATAGATCTTGCCGGTGCAGAAGCAGGCTGGCCAGCCCTTAATCATCTAGAGACATTCACGAAAGCAAAGGGACATTTCCTCAGGAAAACAGTCCATGCCGGTGAGGCGTACGGGCCGGAAAGTATTTACCAGGCGATAACCGATCTTTACGCCGAGCGGATCGGCCACGGACTTACACTTCTTAATCCTTCTGCAGTAAAATCCAGGTATATCCCTGACCCGGTGAAATACGTAGATGCACTGGCAAGCTACATAGCGGACAGAAGAATAACTGTCGAAGTCTGCCTTACTTCGAACCAGCAGACAGATCCCGCTTTCAGGGATCTTTCCAACCATCCGTTCAAAAAAATGATGGAGAAAAAACTCTCGGTAACCATCTGCACCGATAACAGAACCATATCCAATACAACTGTCACAAAGGAACTGCATAAGGCGGTAAATACTTTCGATCTCACAAGATACGACCTAAAGAATATTCTGGTTTATGGTTTCAAGAGGAGCTTCTTTCCCGGAAGGTACGATGAGAAAAGGCGTTACGTACGCCAATGCATGGAATACTTCGAGAAGATCGAAAAGGAGTACTTCCAGGAGAAAGAACGTTAAGTGAACAGCATTCCCCTCTGGAAGCTTATCGAAGAATCCATCCTTTCTAATACTCCATGCGCTCTGCTCCTGACAGTTGAAACAAGGGGAAGCGGTCCGGGCAGACCGGGAGCTGCGATGGCAGCTACACGCAGCGGCAAAACCAGAGGAACTGTAGGCGGCGGCGATATGGAACACAAGCTGGCCGCCAGAGCGCAGAAGATACTCGAAGATGGTATCACTTCTCCCGAGCTGGTAATCTACGATCATGTAAGCGGGAACGATACCAACACTCCCTCCGGCATGATCTGTTCCGGTTCTCAGACAACTGCGATTTTTCCCGTGCAGCCGGATATGCTTGAAACTGTAAACCTGATAATCAGCATTCTTGAAAACAGGAGAACAGGTACTCTGTACCTTTCAAGTACCGGTTTGACCGTATCGGACTCCCCCGCAAAGGAAACAGATGAGTTTTCAATGAGCGGAGAGAATGACTGGGAATACACAGGTCCTCTGGGGTACAGGAACACCGCGTTTGTCATCGGAGGGGGACATGTGGGGCAGGCGCTCGCAAACCTTCTTCTGGGACTTTCGTGGAGCCCGGTAATAATAGATGAAAGGGAGAGGGATTCCTTCGAGAATCCTCCGTCCTGCAGATGGATAACCGCTCCCTACAGCGAAGCGCACAGCTGCATACCGGATGGCAGCTGCAGCTGGGCGGTTATCATGACTCCTTTTCATAGGGCAGATGCTGCAGTGCTGGAAAGTCTCGCCGGTAAAAACCTGAAGTATGTCGGCATGATGGCAAGCACTTCAAAGAAGGCAAAGATCTTCGAGGAGCTCTCTCAGAAAGGGATTTCAGAGGATTTTCTCGAAAGTGTATACTGCCCGGTGGGATTATCGATAGGGAGCCGTACCCCGGAGGAAATCGCTGTCAGTATCGCAGCGCAGCTTATCAAAATTGGGGTCGTATCTTGAATTTTGGCATTTGAT
>Ga0209013_10002070_pt1 | contig 18353 bp, 16 predicted proteins | sample Cruoilmetagenom2_FD_187291 | JGI IMG/M metagenome (GOLD analysis project Ga0209013, IMG submission 187291) | Oil polluted marine microbial communities from Coal Oil Point, Santa Barbara, California, USA - Sample 2 (SPAdes) (version 2) | ecosystem: Environmental > Aquatic > Marine > Oil seeps ...
TTCTTTTACTGCACCTATTCGTTCAACTGCTTTTTGAGAGCGGACATTTTGTCCACTAATCGAAAATTGAACACGTAGTACCTTCAGTTCTTCAAAACAGTATTGAAGTAATAAAAATTTACATTCCGTGTTTACCTTCGTTCTCCAAACTGATGGAGAAAGCCAAGTCCATCCTATTTCAACATTTCGATTTGCTGTATCTATGTCACCAATACGAGTTGTCCCTATTACTTCACCTGACAATTTATCCTTTATTATAAAAGGTAATTGCTTTCCGTCATTTTTGTTTTGTACAGCTATGGATAAAATTTGTTCTATATCACCAAATGTTTTAACTTCTCTCCAAGTATATTTCCATACATCAGGGTTTTTTATAGCTTCATATACTTGTTCCTTATATTTCATCTCAAGAGGAACAAGGGTGATTGTATTTCCTTCTAATATTAAATTTGTATCAATTTTCATAGTGATTTATCTCCTTTAACGAATAAAATAGACTTTCCTTCAAAATACAGCAATACAAAAACTTCACTTCAAAAAAGACAAATTCTTGTTAAACTAACCTGCGGCTTTAGTTCAATAAGAAAAAAGGCTTTCTCCACTTCTTGAAGTAAAGCATCCGTTAGTTGAATAAGAAAGTGTCACTTATTTAACAATCGCGCCAGATTGTTTAATAGCATTTTAAATATTAACTTCATTAAAACGTAGGTGGGGTAACTGAAAATAACACAACAGCATTTTGGCCAAAATTATTTTCCCATTTATGTTTCATATATGCTGGTATCCTCACACTATCTCCAGCTTCTAAAATGTGTTCTTCATCGTTCAAATACACCTTAACCTGTCCCTCTAAAATGAAGGCCACTTCTTCACCTTTATGTTCTAAAAGTTTCTCAGAAGAAGTGGACTTTGGTGGAATATTCATAATGGCAGTCGCAAGATTTCCGGTGAAATTAGGTGAAACTAGTTCATAAGTTAAGTTTTCAACGATCATTTTCTTCCGTTGATTAGACCTAACCACTAAATCGGTTGTGTTCGTTTCTTCAATGAAAAAACTAAAGGTAGGTACGTCAAGAGTTTTTGCTAAGACCTTTAGAGTCTGAATAGAGGGATTTGCTAATCCACGTTCGATCTGGCTCAACATTGAAGGGGTTATTTCTGCTAACTTAGCTAATTCTCTGCTACTTAAATCTTTAGCCTTTCTGAATTTTTCAATCTTCTTGCCTATATCTATATTTTCCATTAATACTTAATCCTCCAACTAGAATGTTAAGTGTGATTTAATTTAATTAAACTATACTTAACTAAATATATATTTTATGTTAAATTGTATTTAACATTAATTAATTGTATTTCATTTAATTATATGTATCAAGCATAGGAGGTTCACAGAAATGATGGAATTTGAACACAAAGATATTGAAACATTGAAAGACCAATATCCCTTAATAAAAAAGCTTATTTCTTTAGAGGAAGTATTTTGGCTAAATCCTAACATCGAAGATTTTCAATCAGGAGTTAATAATCTCCCTCTTACCGAGAATGATGTTAATGATGCAGAGGAAAGATTGAAACGTTTCGCTCCATATATCGCCAAGATATTCCCGGAAACAAAGAAAATGAATGGAATTATAGAATCACCACTGGCTGAGATTCCTTCCATGAAACAATCTTTAGAACAGAAAGAACAGCAACATATATTAGGTAGGTTATTATTGAAATGCGATAGTCACCTTCCCATATCAGGTTCAATCAAAGCAAGAGGTGGAATTTATGAAGTCCTCAAACACGCAGAAAAATTAGCACTCCAACATGAGATGATAACGATTCAGGATGATTATTCAATCCTTGATAGTGATGAATTTCGTAAGTTTTTCTCTCAATATTCAATTGCAGTAGGCTCCACAGGTAATTTAGGACTTAGTATTGGCATCATGAGTGCAAAGCTAGGATTTAATGTCACAGTTCATATGTCAGTAGATGCAAAACAATGGAAAAAAGATTTATTGCGAAGCAAAAATGTTAAGGTGATTGAATATGAAGAGGACTATAGTAAAGCTGTAGAGGAAGGTAGAATCCAATCAGATAAAGACTCTACATGTTATTTTGTTGATGACGAAAATTCTCATGACCTGTTTTTAGGCTATTCAGTAGCAGCGACACGATTGAAAAAACAGTTAGAAGATTTAAAGATCACAATTGATGAAAATCATCCTTTATTTGTTTATCTCCCATGTGGGGTAGGTGGTGGTCCCGGAGGCATCGCTTTTGGCTTAAAGTTATTATTTCAAGACCATGTTCACTGTTTCTTTGCCGAGCCTACTCATTCTCCGTGCATGTTACTCGGTTTAATGACTGGACTTCATGATGAAATTTCTGTGCAAGATGTTGGGATCGATAATATTACAGACGCTGATGGTCTTGCGGTAGGAAGACCATCAGGATTTGTAGGTAAGGTAATTGAACCTTTATTAAGTGGAAATTATTCGGTTAGTGATGAACATATGTATAAGTTGTTAGTAGAATTAGTCGACACAGAAGGAATTTATTTAGAACCTTCTGCTCTAGCAGGTATGATAGGGCCTACTAAGTTATATGACGAGGGAATCGATTATTTATCAAAGCATAATTTAGTGGAAAAAATGATTAACAGTACTCACGTTGTTTGGGGGACTGGTGGGAGTATGGTTCCTGAAGAAGTAATGAACCAATACTATCAAAAAGGATTGAAATTTATGTGGAATAGTAGGAATAAAGATGCTTTAGCACGGGACGTGAGTGTAGCTGATTATCGTAATAGTTCTACAACTATTCTGCCAAATACTTAAAAAGGAGTTGATCATCATCGACTCCTGAAACTATTGAACTAACAGCTGATTTTGTTAAAGAACGATAAACAAATAGCTAAAATAATTGTAAAAACTATTGCACCAAGCGTTGAGTTAGGTTTGAATGACCAATAATAAACTCATTACCCAGTGGAATCCTTAACATAGCCTTCTTTTTTTAAAGAAATAATGGAAATTATTGTTACTGTCCGTTTATTCGTTCGCCGTGTACGATATATGAGGAATACTTACAGGATGGTGAAAGGTTAATGAGTGAAGAATATTCGAATGATGGTGGCATGGTATCGGACAGTGCCTTGCGTAAGGGGAAATCATCAAGCAAAACGAAAATACCAAAATTTAGAAAAATAACAAGAAATGTACCACGAACAGAATTTGGAGAAGCCATGGGAGGATTTACGGTGGGAATGACGTTCGTATTCCCGGCGTTAGCTTTTCTTTCTATGGCTTATCCAGTTGGATTCTTTTCAACCATTGGCGTAATCTCCTTGATTATCGGCCTATGGGCACAAAGTGTTAAAGGGGCTTTATTCACGTTAGGCATCTGTCTAGGAATGGTGTTACTAGGTTTCGTGTCTATTGGTATATTAATGGCTATATTAAGTTGAAGTATAACATTCCGATTAGGTTGCTTTTGAACAAGAGAGGTTGCTGCGGTACATCTTTTTTCTTTTGAATTTGGATTTGCCTTTCATCTTCTCAAACAAGTTAAAGAAAAAGTCTCTCTATTTATAGATTTGCATTACACTAAGCTAGATTCTGTCCTACTGCTATTTTTTTAAACTTAGGCGTATATTGAATCGCTCGATCAGATACTGAAGCCACATTAGGATTGGCTTCTAGTGTAGTTGTCGTTGATGTTCATTAAAATGGATTTTACTCATAAATGTAACTCCAGTCCCTTTATATTAGGTATAACGGGCTTTTTCCATATAAAAAACCCCGAAAAGGCACTTTTATTAAAGTGTCCACTATTCGGGGTTCAGTTCACTCACGATTGAACGATGTTTTCAAACAACATTATTTATGGGATACGAATAATTCTTACGTTTATTAATCATAAAACACACATAAATAAAATACATAAATCCTGCTATATCAGGCTTAATACATTTTTAGGTATTGCTCACGTTCCCACGGGTGTACTGTCGTACGGAACATATCCCATTCGATTTCTTTCGCTTCTACAAAGTTGGCGTAAATATGCTCACCAAGTGCTCCGCGAATAGTTTCATTCTTACCTAATTCTTGTACAGCAGCGTGCAAAGTTGGAGGAAGATTGTGAATACCATTTTCAATGCGTTCCTCTTCTGTCATCACGTAAATATTACGATCTACTGCTGGCGGAGGAGTTAGTTTATTTTTAATACCATCTAATCCTGCTTGTAGAATTACCGCCATTGCAAGATATGGATTCGCTGCAGGATCTACTGAACGAACTTCTATACGTGTACTTACACCTCTGGAAGAAGGTATACGTATTAATGGACTTCTATTTTGTCCCGACCAAGCTACATAACAAGGAGCTTCGTATCCTGGTACTAGACGTTTATATGAGTTAACTAAAGGATTTGTAATTGCGGTAAAGCTTTGAACATGCTTCAATACGCCCGCCATAAATTGCATAGCTGTTTCACTTAAGCCAATTTCAGCTGATTCATCATAGAATGCATTGCTTTTCCCTTTAAATAAAGATACGTTAAAGTGCATTCCTGAACCATTTACACCAAATAGAGGTTTTGGCATGAAGGTCGCATGCAATCCGTGTTTACGTGCAATTGTTTTAACAACAAGTTTGAACGTTTGAATATTATCACATGCTGTCACTGCATCAGCATATTTAAAGTCAATTTCATGTTGACCTGGAGCAACCTCATGGTGAGATGCTTCAATTTCAAAGCCCATCTCCTCAAGTTCTAGAACGATATCACGACGACAGTTCTCCCCTAAGTCCATTGGAGCTAAGTCGAAGTAACCACCATGGTCGTTCAGTTCCAGTGTTGGCTCTCCCCCTGCATCTAATTTGAATAAGAAAAATTCAGGTTCAGGCCCTAAGTTAAAACTTGTAAATCCTAATTCATCCATTTCTTTCAAGACACGTTTTAAGTTATTACGAGGATCTCCTGCAAATGGAGTTCCGTCCGCTTTATTTACGTCACAGATTAAACGAGCAACTTTCCCTTTACCCGTAATCCACGGGAAAACTACCCATGTATTTAAATCTGGAACTAAGTACATATCTGATTCTTCAATTCGTACAAATCCTTCGATTGAAGATCCGTCGAACATCATTTTATTGTCAAGAGCTTTATCGAGCTGACCTACTGGAATTTCTACGTTTTTAATCGTACCTAGTATGTCCGTAAACTGAAGACGAATAAAATTCACCTCATGTTCTTGAACGAACTTTTTAATATCCTCTTTTGTATACTTGCTCATTATTTCACTCTCCTATTTTATTAATATATATGAACCTCGATTACCTAAAAAATCGAGATAGGTCCCCTTGTCGCAAAGAAGCTCGTTGTTGCCTCTGAGCTAAATGCATTTCTTCTTTTACTATCGCACGGAGTTCAGTGTCCGAAATCACTTGTCGAACTTCTTTTGAATTAATTGGACTGTTTTTCATCTCAAAGATTTGTTTAATCCCTGCGATATTAACTCCTGTTTTTAGTAAATCCTTTATCTCCAATAGTATATCTATATCATCTAATGAAAACATGCGTTGTTTACCTTCAGTGCGTGCAGGGTGTACCAGTTCTTGCTCTTCATAGTAACGAATTTGCCTAGCAGTCAAACCAGTCAGCTGCATGACAATATTCATCGAAAGCAATGGCATTGAACGTCTCCATTCCTTTTCCATCACTGCACCTCCTAGTAGGTTATACTTTTAGTATATGTTATGTTAGCTAACATGTCAACATCATGTGAGGTAAACTAACAATTATTTTTCCGAAAATTAAAACCATTCCCTTTAATGCAGAAATGGTTTCACTTCCTATTTGTTTAATGTTTGAACGGCTCCTAAAATAGCATATTTCACATGCTCATATGTGAGACCACCTTGAACAAACGCTGTATATGGAGGACGAATAGGTCCATCAGCAGTTAACTCCATACTAGACCCTTGCACAAATGTACCAGCTGCCATTATGACATCATCTGCGTAACCAGGCATATAAGCTGGCTCAGGCATAAATTGAGCATTTACTGGGGAATGCATTTGAATTGCTTTGCAAAACTGAATCATTTGGTCTGCACTTTGAAATGACACCGATTGTATTAAATCCGTACGGGGCTCAGAATAATGCGGTTCAGTAGTCATACCGATATCCTCTAAAAGAGCTGAAGTGAAAATAGCACCCTTCACTGCCTGAGAAACGACGTGAGGAGCAAGGAAGAATCCTTGATACATATCCATTAATGCATGTAAAGAAGCACCCGCTTCTGCTCCTATACCCGGAGAAGTCATCCGGTAAGCACATTTTGTTACAAATTCCTCTTTCCCTGCAATATAGCCTCCAATTTTAGCAAGTCCACCCCCAGGATTTTTAATGAGAGAACCAGCCATAAGATCTACCCCAATATCAGTAGGCTCCAACTCTTCTACAAACTCTCCATAACAATTGTCCACAAAAATTATTGCATCCTCTTTTATACTTCTAATTTCCATGACCATTTTCTTTATTTGTTCTATCGTAAAGGAAGGTCGTACCGCATAACCCTTTGAACGCTGAATAGCAACTACTTTCGTGCTACTTTTTACAGCGCTTTTTACAGCATCCCAGTTAATATCCCCATTTTCCAATAAATCTACGTGATTATACGTAATACCGAAGTCAGCTAGAGACCCTGTATCCTCTTCTCCTCCGCTAACAATGGATTGTAAGGTATCATAAGGTTTTCCCGTTATATAAAGCAATTCGTCATTTGGTCTCAGCACACCGAACAAGCTAATAGAAATCGCATGTGTTCCGGAAATGATTTGAGGTCGAACTAGGGCTGCCTCCGAACCAAATGTCGTTGCATATACTTTTTCTAATGTGTCTCGACCCTCATCATCATAACCATAACCGAATGATGGATGAAAATGATGGTCACTAACTCCATGAGATTTAAAAGCCTGAATGACTTTTTGTTGATTTAAAAAAGCTATTTTTTCTACAAATTTGTGATGTGGGGCTATTTTACCTTCAATCTGCTCTGCAAGCTCCAATACTTCTTTTGATAAAGTGGTTGTAAATGTCATGTTATATTCTCCTAATTTTCAAATTACAAATAGAAAAGACTAATCTCATAAAATGAAATTAGTCTTTAATCTATTAGTTAGAACTGTAACTCGCCGTCCCAGTCCATCATACCTCTAGCAATGTTCGTAACGTTATATCCATTTTCCTCAAGAATTTCACAGGCCATAGCACTACGGCCACCTGCTTTACAAACTATGTAATGAGGAACAGATTTGTCGAGTTGATCCATATTACTTTCGATTTGACCTAATGCAATATGTTTTGCTCCCGGTATAATCCCATTCGCTACTTCATCACTTTCACGTACGTCAATGACACTGATTTCTTCTCCAGCCTCTATTTTTTGTAAAAGCTGTTCTGTTGTAATTACATTCATATTATACTCTCCGCTTCTGTGATTATTCTATAAAAGCATAATAGGAGCATGTCTATATGTCAAACAATCGATATTATTCTTCCGTTAATTTAACTGGTTTAGAAGGAGCAAAAGTAGAAATTGCATGCTTGTAGATTAACTGTTGCTTTCCATCCGATTCAAACAAAACGGTAAAATTATCGTAAGATTTTACTAACCCCTTTAGTTGGAAACCATTCAATAAAAATACTGTTACGAAAATGTCGTTTTTTCTGAGTTGATTTAAATATAAATCCTGAATATTTATAGGTTTCATCCCAATTCCCCCATTATACAATTTGCATGTTAAAACATACTACTTTATTAATATTCGCTTTAATTATTCAATATCCTGCAAAAATTCATTAATTTCTTTAATAATTATTTCAGTATCAGTAAAAGGATTATACCAATATATATCCATTTTGTTTCTAAAATATGTCAACTGCCTTTTGGCGTACCTTCTAGAGTTTTGCTTTAGCTGCTCAATTGCGACTTCGAAGGAAACACCCCCATCCAAGTAGGCATATAACTCTTTATAGCCAATTGCTTGGATCGATTGGACATTTCTTATATCTTTATTATAAAGCGCTTTAACTTCTTCAAGAAGACCTTTTTCCAACATTATATCTACGCGCTGATTAATACGATGATATAATAGTTCCCGATCAATGGTCAAGCCAATCATATAGTGATGATATACTTCTTTTTGCCCTTGATTTTGTTCAATATCATTCTTTTGTTTCCCAGTAAGCTCTACTCGTTCAATTGCCCGAACTACACGTTGGACATTATTAGGGTGTATTTCCTTTGCCGCTTCCGTATCCAGAGATTGCAAAAGGTCAAAAAGTTCATCTGGAGACATTTTTTCTAATTCCCTAAGCCTGTTTTCATTTCGATTCGGTTGATCTGTGAACCTAAAGTCATATAATACTGACTGAATATATAGACCAGTCCCTCCAACTATGATGGGAAGTTTACCTCTTGATGTAATTTCTTCAATTTTTCCTCGGACGAGCCTTTGATACTCAGCAACTGAAAAACTCTCATCCGGGTTCTTAATATCTAGAAGATGATGAGGAATCCCTTCCATTTCTTCTTCGGTAATCTTCGCAGTTCCAATATGGAGCTCTCGATACACCTGCATCGAGTCCCCATTAATAATTTCTCCATTAAATGCTTTAGCCAATTGAATACTTAAAGCTGTTTTTCCAACAGCAGTAGGTCCGACTATAGCAATTACATTTGTAGTTTTAAGCATTATCTAACATCCATTTTGCAATTATTTCATATGTTTGAAGTTTATTTACCTCTTTTAGTATTTCGTGCCGAGCGTCTTCTACCAAATGGACAGTTACATTAGTCATTCCAACTTTTTTTAAGCCATTTGCAACTTTAAATAAATCCTTGCCATCCTTCCCGACAGGATCCTTGGCACCACTAATAACTAAAACAGGTAAATCTTTTTTTATATGATTATTTTCTTTGTCTTCATGGATTATTTTTAATCCATCAAAAAGGTCTATATAGAAGCGATTCGTAGGTACAAAACCACATAAGGGATCTTCTATATATTTTTGCACTTCCGTTTCATCTGTTGTAAGCCAGTCAAATGGTGTCCTCGGGTCATCTATTTGTTTATTGAATCCTCCGAATGCCATTCCATTTAACAAGGTGCCTTCAGATTTAGGACTTTTCGCAGCAGAAACTAGCTTACCAACCGCTTTACCAATATCAGCCATAACTCCAGGATTAAAAGTGGTGCCTGATAGGACAACTTTAGTTAAAGAATCGCTATACTTTTGCATATATCTGCGAGCAACAAACGACCCCATACTGTGGCCAAATAAAATGAGGGGAATATCACCTAAATCCTCTCGGACATGCAGTAAAACTTCACGCACATCCTCCGTCACACGCTCAAACCCTAACTTATCTGCAAAATATCCAAATTGTCCATTTTTTTCAGCAGTTATACCATGACCACGATGATCGTGACCAGTAACGACAAATCCTTTATTCATTAAAATTGTTGCGAATTCATCATAACGCCCGATATGCTCCACCATTCCATGTAGCAGGTGGATATGAGCAATTGGGGATGTATCTGGAAAAAACTTAACGATATGAATAAGATGATTATCTGACATTTTGCCTTCTAAGATAGTTTTCAGCTTAATCCCTACTTTCTTTTAATGTTGCTTCGTTAAAAAGTATTTCTAATTGTTTATTAAATGCAATGGTTTCCTCATCTGAGTAAGTCAATAATTGCCTCATCACATTCACTACTTCTTCTTTATACTTTATAAAATGCTGTATATCAAAATAGAGCATACCTGTTCTTCTTACTAAAAAATCTACAGGTGAATAAGCCATTTCTTCATGCACGGCATAATAGATTTGAGCAAGCAGAATTAAAGGCAGTTTGGAAGGGATGGTAGAAAAAATCTGCGCATATTGAAATACTTTATCGACATTTGTCCCATACATTTTAGCCAATTTTCTTCCTTCTAAACCTGTAAGTCCATAAGCTAGAGCCATTTGTCCCTTTTGTGTAAGGAAGGCCTCCCATTGCTTAGAACCTCCAATATCCCCGCCCGATAATGTTAAATGCTTCGTTACACATGGCCCATAGCTTTCGTCCCCTAATTGCTTAGAGATTCTATTTACAATGGTTTCAGCCATTTTACGATATCCTGTAAGTTTACCTCCAGCTATTGTAAACAATCCTGCCTCTGACTGCCAAATTTCATCTTTTCGAGAAATCTCTGATGGATCCTTTCCATCTTCATATATCAGTGGTCGAACTCCTGCCCAAGTTGACTCAACTTGATTTGCGGTGACATGAACTAATGGGAACATAGAATGGATTGCTTGGATAAGATAATCGACATCTTCCTGTGTAGCTACAGGGTGTCGAATATCTCCTTCAAAGAACGTATCTGTAGTACCTACATAAGTTTTACCATCTCGTGGTATAGCAAAAATCATTCTTTTATCCGGAGTATCAAAATAGACAGCCTGTTTAAGAGGGAAAACTGATTGATCTATAACGACATGTATTCCCTTTGTGAGCTTTAGTTTTTTATTGTTCTCAATGACATCTAAAGCACGAACTCCATCAACCCAAGGTCCAGTGGCGTTTACTATTTTCTTTGCGTGAATGGTAATACGTTTATTGCTCACTGTATCAACAATCTCTGCTCCAATTACCTTGTTATTATCGTCATAAATAAAAGAGCGGACTTTAGCGTAATTAAGGCAAACCGCACCTTTTTCCATTGCTTTTTTGATGACCTCAATTGTAAGTCGAGCGTCATCGGTACGATACTCAACATAGTATCCTCCACCGAGTAAACCTTTACTTTTTAGAAGTGGTTCTTTTTCAAGCGTTTCCTCACCTGAAAGCATTAATCTTCTCTCATCTTTTTTCACACCCGCTAAATAATCGTACATCATTAATCCAGCTGAAGTGGTAAGAGGTCCAAATGTCCCTTTTTTATGAAAAGGCAGTAACATCCATATAGGTTCGGTCACATGAACTGCATTTTCATAGACAATTTCTCTTTCTTTGCCAACATCTGCAACCATTTTCACTTCTAATTGCTTCAAATATCTTAACCCCCCGTGCACAAGCTTTGTAGATCGACTGGAAGTTCCTGCAGCAAAATCCTGCATTTCTACTAGCGCAACCGACATTCCCCGTGTAACAGCATCCAGCGCGATCCCTGCACCGGTTATACCTCCACCAATCACCAACACGTCGAATTCATAATAATTTAGCGTATTTACTATTTGATCGCGTTCTAAAGAAGACTTCAATTATTCCACCTCTTCATCTGAAAGTTTGAATATACGAGTTGCTTCGACTGCTTTTGTCCACCCTTTATATAATTGATCTCTTTTCACACTCTTCATTTTCGGCTCATATTGTTTTTGACTTACACGCAAGTTAGATAACTCTTGTTCATCTTTCCAGAAGCCGGTAGCTAATCCAGCTAGGAAAGCAGCACCTAAGGCCGTTGTTTCGTTAAGCTTTGCAAGTTCAACAGGCAAATTTAGCATATCACTTTGAAATTGCATAAGAAATTCATTACTTACTGCTCCACCATCTACTCTTAGTGTTTCTACAGCTACTCCGGAATCTTTTTCCATCGTATCAAGAACATCTTTCGTTTGGTAGGCAAGGGATTCTATCGTTGCACGGATGAAGTGTTCTTTAGTTGTTCCGCGTGTTAATCCAAAAATGGATCCTCTCGCTTCAGAATCCCAATAAGGAGTACCAAGTCCAACAAAGGCTGGTACAAAATAGACTCCTTCCGTGGATTCTACTTTTTTAGCATACTCTTCTGACTCAGGCGCACTCTTTAGCATACGAAGTCCATCTCGCAGCCATTGAATCGCAGAGCCTGCAACGAATATACTTCCTTCTAATGCATAGGTGACTTTACCATTTATACCCCAAGCTATCGTGGTTAATAAGCCGGACGGTGATGCAACTGCATCTTCTCCAGTATTTAAAAGCATGAAGCAACCAGTACCATACGTATTTTTAGCCATACCCTTCTCAAAACAACATTGTCCAAAAAGTGCAGCTTGTTGGTCCCCAGCTACTCCTGCAATATCTATTTCTTTACCAAAGAAAACAGAAGGATCTGTCCGAGCGTAAACTTCTGAAGAGGATGCTACTTTGGGGAGTATCTCCATAGGAATAGAAAGTTTCTCACAAATTTCTGCATCCCATTGCAAATCATATATATTGTAAAGCATCGTTCTGGAAGCATTGGAATAATCAGTAACATGGGCTTTGCCATTTGAAAGCTTCCAAATCAACCATGTATCTATCGTTCCAAAAAGGAGGTCACCTGCTTCTGCCTGCTCTCTCGCACCATCCACATTGTCCAATATCCATTTAACTTTTGTTGCAGAAAAATAGGGGTCTAACTTTAAGCCTGTTTTCTCTTGGAAGAACGATTCTAAATTTGTTTTTTTAAGTTCTTCAATAATGGATTGAGTTTGTCGAGATTGCCAAACAATTGCATTGTAAACAGGTTTCCCTGTATGTTTGTTCCACACGACTGTTGTCTCTCGTTGGTTTGTAATACCGATGGCATGTACATCCTCTGGTTGGTTACCACTTTCAGTCAGTACAGCTGCTAACACAGATAATACTGAACCCCAAATCTCTTTCGCATCATGCTCTACCCACCCTGATTTTGGAAAATATTGTTTAAATTCTCGTTGAGCAGAGTGAACAATATTGCCAAGCTTATCAAAAAGTATGGCTCTAGAGCTTGTCGTTCCTTGATCGATCGACAATATATATTTCCCCATTTCCACTTCCTCCTACATAACTCGTTTGAACATTTTCTCAACCTCATACGTTGAAAAATGTATGATAACCGGTCTACCATGTGGACAAGTCAATGGATGCTTTGCATTTTTTAAACTTTCTAACAACTGCTCCATATCCTTCATCGTTAAATAATGATTAGCCTTGATGGATAACTTGCAGCTCATCATAATTGCAGCATCTTCTCTAAGTTTCTTAATATCTGCTTTACGATTATTTAATACCTGTTCAATAAGACCTTCAATAATCTTTATCTCTTGACCATTTGGGAACCAAGTAGGATAGTCTCTTACGACAAAGCTAGAAGACCCAAACTCCTCTAAAAATATACCCACTTTATTTAATTCATCTAGAGACTCTTTAATACGGTAAGCTTCGTCTAAAGAATAGTGAAAAGTTAAAGGCAACAACAATGATTGTCGCTCGTCTGCATTTACTTCCCCTATCTTCTCTTTGTAAAACTCATATTTTACTCGTTCCTGTGCTGCATGCTGGTCTATCAAATAAAACCCATTATCACTTTGCGCAACAATGTAAGTTCCGTGAATTTGACCCACTACATGTAAATCAGGAAATGGCTTCTTATCTTCAACAGCTTCAATCGATTGAATATCGAAATCTGCAAGTTGTTCTACTTCTTCATATATGATACTAGGCTGTTCTTCAGAAATATTTTGAGTCTGTTCAGAACTAATCCCATGAATGACAGGAGTATCTGCATCCTTTTGTGTTGGTTCATAAGTTTGTTTAAAGAAATCGAATTGCAAGCTTGGTTGCTTTTTCACAATTGGCTTCTCCGTAATTTCAGGTGGTTTCTGCACCTGATGCATAATAGAGCGAATGGTTAGCCTAATCATTTCCATCAACTCTTTTTCTTTGCTGAGTCGTATTTGATGCTTGGCGGGATGAACATTGACGTCAGTAAGAATTGGATCCATTTCAATATTTAAGACGACAATCGGATATCTCCCTATCGGCAACAAAGTATGGTACGCATCTACTATCGCGTTATTTATACCATAATGTTTTACCCATCGACCATTCACTAAAACTGTTATATAGTTTTTTGAAGCTCTTGTTATTTCAGGTAAGGTTGCAAAACCGGAAATATGAAAATCAGATGATTCTTTGTCAAATGCAATCATTTTTTTTACATTTGAAATTCCGTATATGGAGGCTAAAACCTGTTTTAAATCTCCTCTTCCACTTGTATGCACGATTGTTTGTTGATTGTGTGTAAGCTTAAAAGCAATACCTGGATAACTGATAACTAAGCGATTTATCAAGTCTATTGAATGCCCTAATTCTGTTTGGATTGTTTTTAAATATTTTAAGCGAGCCGGTGTATTGTAAAATAACTGGCTTACGACTATATCCGTACCTCGTCTTATAGGACCAGGGGTATTGGATAATACCCTACCACCTTCTAACTCAACCTTTGACCCAATATTTTCACCATTTGATGTCCATAAACTAATTTTAGATACAGAGGCAATACTGGCAAGCGCCTCCCCTCTAAAACCTAAAGAACGTATTCTAAAAAGGTCATGCTCTGTAGTTATTTTAGAAGTGGCATGTCTAGAGAATGATTTTACTGCATCCTCCTCGTCCATCCCTTTACCATTATCGGTCACTTGGATTTTAGTCAGTCCTGCTTCTTCTAGCGTTATTTCAATAGAAGTACTTTCAGCATCTATTGCGTTTTCAACTAATTCTTTCACGACAGAAGCCGGACGTTCCACCACTTCTCCAGCTGCAATTTTATTGGATAACAGCTCGTTCATAACAATGATTTGTCCCATTTCTTTCACCTTCTTTTTGGTTAGTCTAGCTCGTTTTGTAGCTCGTACAATAGTTGTAATGCTTCTAATGGAGTGGTACCAGATATGTTTACTTTCTTTAATTTTTTTATTATTTTATCTGTCGATTTATTTTCTTGGATAGCTACTGGTTCTTTACGGGTTTTTGGTTGCTCATCAAAAAACGATAGTTGAGTTTCATTTACGTTTAAAGCACTTTCACCCTTTTCCTTCTGATCTTCGAAAGTTGCTAAAATTTCCCGAGCTCTTATAATAATTTGTTCCGGTAGCTGAGCAAGTTCAGCAACGTGGATTCCGTAACTTTTATCCGCGGGTCCATCTTTCAACTTGTGTAGAAAGACAACTTTTCCGTCTTTTTCTGTTGCAGACACATGGACATTTCGAAGCTTTGGTAACGATTCCTCTAAATCCGTCAGCTCATGATAATGTGTAGAGAATAATGTGTTTGCCCCTATATTTTCATGAATATACTCCATCATCGCCTGAGCTAAACTCATGCCATCATAAGTGGAAGTACCACGTCCAATCTCATCGAATAACAGCAAGCTCTTACTTGTCGCATTCATAATAGCATGCTGTGATTCCATCATTTCAATCATGAAAGTACTTTGCCCGCCTGCTAAATCATCAGCAGCTCCAATACGAGTAAATATTTTATCGACAATTGGCAGCTCCGCAGATTCTGCTGGGACATAACATCCTATTTGAGCCATCACAGTCGTTATCGCTATTTGACGCATAAATGTACTTTTACCAGACATATTTGGCCCTGTGATTAAAAGCATATTAATATCTTCGGTTAGTATACAATCATTCGGTACATATAGCTGATTGTTCATCATTTTTTCAACAACTGGGTGTCTGCCCTCTTTAATAATCATGGCATTTGAATTATGGAAGATAGGCTTTGTCAAACGATGGTTCTCCGCTACTTGTGCAAATGAAATAAATACATCTAGTTCACTAATTTGTTTTGCTAATTTTTGAACTCGTGGTATATATGCTTTAATCTCTTCCCTTACTTGTGTAAATAGCTCATATTCAAGTACAAGGCTTTCATCTTCCGCAGATAAAATAAGGGATTCTTTTTCTTTCAATTCGTCTGTAATATATCTTTCAGCATTTGCAAGCGTTTGTTTGCGAACATACCTAGACTCGTCTGCTAAATGAATATATGATTTTGTTAGTTCAATATAATAGCCGAAAATACGGTTATATCCGATTTTCAGATTTTTAGCACCTGTAATTTCTCTTTCCCTTTGCTCTAGTTCTGCAATCCACTTTTTCCCGTTTACTGATGCATCTCGAAGCTGGTCCAATCGATTATGGTAACCTGTGTTAATCACTCCGCCGTCCTTAACAGAAACTGGTGGGTTTTCACTAATTGCTTCTTGTAACTTTCTCCAAATATCTTCACAATCCTCTAATGCAGCACCAAGTTTTTGCAAAATAGCATCTTCAGACCCTATTAGTAACTGTTTTATAATTGGTACCTTGGAAAGCGATTGTCTTAACTGGGCAAGGTCTCTCCCTCCAGCACTCCCAAATCCAATTCTACCTACTAGCCGTTCTAGATCGTACACTTCCTTGAATGCTTCTTTTATGTCCTCACGTAACATAAAGTCATTCAAAAAACTCGTTACTATTTCTTGCCGGGCTTCGATCGATGTTTTGTTTGCAAGTGGTTGATGTATCCATTGTTTTAACTTTCGGCCTCCCATTGCCGTCACTGTTTCATCTAATAACCATAGTAAAGTGCCTTTTTGATCCCCACTTCGAATAGAAGAAATAAGCTCTAAATTTCTCTTAGAATGATAGTCCATCGCTAAAAAGGATTCTCTTTGTTGGAAAGTGAAAGGCTGAATATGTAATAGTGATTGTTTTTGCGTTTTTTGAATGTATTGTAATAGTCGTTTTACCGTTTGATGCGTTTGCTCTGGATGATTCGGTACATACTTGTGAATTTCTTCATCTGATACCTCTTCTTTTTCAATAGAAACTGTAAAATCGTGGATGGTTGATAAATCGTTAATCAACACATACATTTGTTCACTGACGATTAATTCTTTTGCCTGAATCGCAAGAAGTTCCTGTACTACTTCTTTTTCATCACCAGTAAGAATTGTAGTAAAACCATCACCTGTCGATACATCTAAATAAGCGAAAGCTACTTCATTCGGAGCTATCAAATCAGCGGAAGCGATAAAGTAGTTAGACTTCGTTTGCATTGCTTTTCCTTCTATTATAGTTCCCGGTGTAACAAGACGAACAACCTCTCTTTTTACTATACCCTTCACATACTTTGGATCTTCCACTTGCTCACAAATAGCAACTTTATAACCTTTACTAATAAGTGTTTCGATATATCCCTGGGCAGAATGATGAGGAACGCCACACATCGGTATATTGTCCTTCCTACTAGTTAGCGTAATTTCTAGAATCGCAGCAGCTTTAATAGCATCATCATGAAACAATTCATAAAAATCACCTAAACGAAAAAACAAAAACGCATCTATGTATCCTTCTTTAATTTTTAAGTATTGTTGCATCATTGGAGTTTGTGTAGTCATTTAAATCCTTCTCTCTTCTTTACTAATATAATGATTATAACAAAAAACAGTAAGAAAGGAGGTAGAGTAGCAATTGAGGAATGGATTGTAGAGCTTGCATTAATAAAATGAACCCTGAATAATTACTTCATCAGGGTTCAAAAATTTTTACTTTTTAATAGAATTTTTCTTAAACGTCTCTTTGTCTGCACGTTTGAATTCTTTTGGATATATAACTTCTTGCATCGAAGTCAATCCATTATCCTTCAAAGCAAACTTTTCATGCGGCTGCTTCCGTTCTTTCATAGTGAACACTCCTTTCATTTTAGATCTTTATTAGTTTTTCCTTTATGCCGTAAGATATTCAGTATGCATTTTAATAGAATGAATTTCATAAATACATATTTTTTTCAAAATGACACAAACACTTAAGTGTATTGATATTTATGACGTCATTATTAAAAAAACATTCCTAATTATTTTTAGTCAAAAAAAAAGCCGGTAGTAATAGCCGGCTTGTTAAATGGATGAAGAATCTTCTATATCTTTTGAGGAACCTGTTGATCCTGAACTCGACTGACTAGATGATGAACTAGAAGAGCTTTCTTCTCCATATGCCCATTCTTCTTCAAATTCAGCCTCGTGTACTTGAATGCAAATAGTTGTTTCCCCTACAACCTCCACTAATATCTCTCTTTCTACCGTTACCTGGAACTGCGTGCCACCAGAGATAATAATTGCTTCTGTACAGTTTGGTTGTTGCAACACACGTACATGTACTTCTTCTCCAGTAGTGTCTTTATCGCGGTAATGAAGTTTGATACGATCTTTATAGTTGATCGTTTCTGTAAAAACGGATGTTTTTGAATGATCATGATGTGCATACCAAACGTTAATATCAAATTTCCCAGTTACTTCTACATATCTTCCGTGTTTTTTAGACGAACATGTGTGATTAATAACCCAGCATCCTAAAATACTCGATGGTGTATTCGGTGGACGAAGCACTTCACAGGATTCAGTTCTCTTTTTACCTTTAGCAACAACAGCTTTCGTCACAATATGGCGCATGTGTTTCATTTTTTTCCTCCTTGTAATCAAGTCATAACATCATATGCGCCCATCGCCCAATCGGTTC
>Ga0209013_10002071_pt1 | contig 18348 bp, 14 predicted proteins | sample Cruoilmetagenom2_FD_187291 | JGI IMG/M metagenome (GOLD analysis project Ga0209013, IMG submission 187291) | Oil polluted marine microbial communities from Coal Oil Point, Santa Barbara, California, USA - Sample 2 (SPAdes) (version 2) | ecosystem: Environmental > Aquatic > Marine > Oil seeps ...
TGCGGACCAACCTAATAAAAAATTCTACGACCCAAGGGTTTGGCTTCGAGAAGGGGAAAAGACATTTGTTGAGAGATTAAAAAAAGCTTTTGAAGATCTAAACAATATTAATACCTTGTAGGTAACTTTTAGAATTAAATTATATTCCAATGACTGCTTGGTTCAAAAGAACAGAAAAGGGTATACAAACTGCAACTGAGCAGAAAAAAGATACACCCAAAGGCTTATGGTATAAATCCCCAACCGGAAAGATTGTTGAATCTGAAGATTTAGCCAAAAATTATTATGTTAGTCCTGAAGATGATTATCACGTTAGAATTGGGAGCAAAGAATATTTCGAAATTTTATTTGACGACAATACATTTCAGGAGTTAGATGCCAAGCTAACTTCCAAAGATCCCCTAAAATTTGAGGATACAAAGAAATATTCTGATAGATTGACGGCCGCCAAAAAAAAGACAGGTTTAAAAGATGCAGTAAGAACTGCTGTAGGCAAATCTGTGGGTAAGGATATGGTTGTTTGTTGTATGGATTTTAGTTTTATAGGAGGATCGATGGGAAGTGTTGTTGGTGAAAAAATTGCACGGGGAATAGATTATTCGATTAAAAAGGGAATTCCTTTTGTGATGATATCCAAATCTGGTGGGGCCAGAATGATGGAGGCTGCTTTGTCCTTAATGCAACTTGCCAAAACATCTGCAAAATTAGCACAGTTAGCTGAAGCCAAAATTCCATATATTTCTTTGTGTACAGATCCTACTACAGGTGGTACAACTGCTTCCTATGCCATGCTAGGAGATATTAATATTTCTGAACCTGGTGCTTTGATTGGTTTTGCGGGACCGAGAGTTGTTAAAGAAGCCACAGGGAAGGATCTCCCTAAAGGTTTTCAAACAGCAGAATTCGTTTTGGAAAATGGTTTTTTAGACTTTATTTCTCATAGAAGGGATCTAAAAAAGAATATTAACCTTTATATAGATCTTATTCAGAATACTGCTATTAGAGAATAAAAAAGCCCTGAACTAAAAAAGCCAGGGCTATTAATTAATCATTTGTAGGTTTTTTAGTTCTTAAACCTTCTTAAAAATATTTCCTCAGATTCTCCATTAGGATAAGTAAGAATCCCCTTAGAATCGCAACTACCATCTCCAAAATCAAGGCTCACCGTTGTATCATTGCGCGAAATTTCAAGTATTCCGCTCACTAGGAATCTACAAGATAGTTCTCGTCTTAGCGGGCTAAGGGTTTCTTTAACGAATACATTATCAAATTTCCCTGTGTAAGTACCCTTGCCTGAGATAAGAAAAACGTTATCGCCCCAGAATCCGCTTCCAAAACCTTCAATCCATTCTCTGGTCCTGTTACCAGTAAAACTGGCAGTACCACCTTCTGGCCATTCTCCTGTAAAATCGGCTACCGCATCTGACTGAGGATTTCCATTTTCATTGGAACGCATTCGCTGAACCGTAGCATTTCCCTCAACAGATACCCCATTAAATGTAAAGTTCTCAAGTGAAAAACTAAGCGTTTTCGTTGCCATCTCCATGTCCTTAAGATAACTCAGTTTAATGATACCACTTAAAAAATTTCCATTGGGTAGTTCACATCCCTCACCAAAATCAATAGTTTTTTCTTTACTGGTACTAGTCACCACAGTAGTAATTGTTACACATTCTGGCAAATAATCTGAATTGTAAGAACCCTTGGAGATAGCCTGGATTTCGTCGGTAGCATAAACATCCTCTCCAACGTTTAAGATTTCCTCAGAAATTAATTCAGATTCGTCACTGGCCTGAAGTTGTGCCACCTCAAAAGTTTCTGTTTCCCCGGTTTCAATAATTTCCGGAGATTCTTCTTTGTTACAGGAAACATTTAACACAATTGCCAAAATCAATAATCCTGTAAAATTCAGTTTTTTAAAACAATTTTTCATATTATCATTTTTTTAATATTACTCTCCTTTGACCCCAGGTTTTCATAAAGGTTTAATTGAAGTTCAAAAAAAATAAATGACATCCGCTTTATATAAATTTATTACTATCTTTGCGCTCGATTGAAAATCAATCAGATACATAAAAATCATTTAAAATAATATTGGAATGTATTTAACAAAAGAAGTTAAGTCAGAAATCTTTAAAAAACATGGTGGTTCAGAAGGTAACACGGGTTCCACTGAAGGTCAGATTGCGTTGTTTACGCATCGGATTGATCATTTAACAGGACATTTAAAAAACAACCAAAAGGATTATAATACAGAGAGATCCCTGGTAAGACTTGTTGGTAAAAGAAGAAGTTTACTGGATTATTTGAAGAAAAAGGACATAGAAAAATATCGTGCCCTTATTAAAGTATTAAATATTAGAAAATAATATAAAGGGGAGGCATTGCTTCCCTTTTTTTTAACAAAAGCCCCGGAATACGGGGAGAACACAAAAAGCTTACACATAGTTTTTCATTGGTCGACAACACAACAACACAACTCGGACCGTCTATGTATGACGGTTGACCATTGTTTAACAGCCTGATAAAAATTCAGGTTCTAATTAAAATTTATGATTCCAAAAACATTTAAAGAGGTCATTGACCTTGGTGACGGTAGAGAGATTTCTATCGAAACCGGAAAACTTGCAAAGCAGGCCCATGGCTCTGTTGTTGTACAATCAGGAAACTGTATGTTATTATGTACAGTAGTTTCCAATTATAGACAAAGTGATGTAGATTTTCTTCCCTTAACAGTAGATTATAGGGAAAAATTTGCGGCTTCAGGACGTTATCCAGGAGGCTTTTTTAAAAGAGAGGCCAGGCCAAGTGACGGAGAGGTCTTGACAATGCGACTGGTAGATCGTGTTTTGAGACCATTATTTCCCAAGGACTACCATTCCGAGACTCAGGTGATGATACAGCTAATGTCTCATGATGATAATGTCATGCCCGATGCCATGGCAGGTCTTGCTGCATCTGCAGCAATTCAACTCTCAGACTTTCCATTTGAATGTGCAATTTCGGAAGTTCGTGTCGGGAGAGTGAATGGCGAATTTGTCATTAACCCTACAAGATCACAATTACTTGAATCTGATATTGACATGGTCATTGGAGCTTCAGAGGATTCCGTGATGATGGTTGAGGGTGAAATGAGTGAAATTTCTGAAGAAGAAATGGTTGAAGCAATTAAATTTGGTCATGAAGCTGCAAAAGTCCAATGCGCTGCACAAATTAAATTAGCGAAGGCCTTTGGACAAAAAGAAGTGCGCGAATACGAAACGGAAGATGAGGACGAAGCACTAATGAAAAAGATTCATGACCTTGCATATGATAAAGTATATAAGGTAGCCAAGGCTGGTTCTGCCAAACATGAACGAAGTGCATCATTTGCAGAAATAAAAGACGAAATTAAAGCTTCACATTCCGAAGAAGAACTTGAAGAAATTGGTGATTTAATCAGCAAATATTACTACAAAGCTGAAAAAGCTGCCGTAAGAGACCTTACCTTAAATGAAGGATTAAGGCTCGACGGAAGAAAGACAGATGAAATACGGCCTATCTGGTGCGAGGTGGATTATTTGCCTTCAACTCATGGTTCGGCCATTTTTACTAGAGGAGAAACACAGGCATTGGCAACAGTAACTTTAGGAACCTCCAGAGAAGCGAATAAAATAGATATGCCATCATTTGAAGGCGAAGAAACTTTCTATCTACATTACAATTTCCCTCCTTTTTCCACTGGCGAGGCAAGACCAATCAGGGGAACATCCCGAAGAGAGGTTGGCCACGGAAACTTGGCCCAAAGAGCATTAAAAGGTATGATCCCTGAAGATTGCCCTTATACACTAAGAGTAGTTTCTGAGGTATTGGAAAGTAATGGTTCCTCTTCTATGGCAACCGTTTGCTCGGGTACCATGGCGCTAATGGATGCTGGTGTGCAACTTTTAAAACCTGTCTCAGGAATTGCAATGGGATTGATTTCAGATAGCGAAACCGGTAAATATGCGGTATTATCAGATATTCTGGGTGATGAAGACCATTTGGGAGACATGGACTTTAAGGTAACCGGGACAGCTGATGGGATTACAGCTTGCCAAATGGACATAAAAGTTAAGGGCTTATCCTACGAAATTCTGGTTAAGGCACTAATGCAAGCAAGAGAAGGAAGACTCCATATTCTTGAGAAATTGACCGATACAATCGCTCAACCTAATGAGGATGTAAAAGCTCATGCACCAAAAATGGTTACAACTACGATTCCGGGAGATTATATTGGTGCATTAATTGGACCCGGTGGAAAAGTAATCCAAGAGCTTCAGAAAACAACAGGTACGACAATAGTAATAAATGAAGATCCTGTTACTGAAGAGGGACTGGTAGAGATCTTAGGAACAGATCAGACAGGTATTGATGCCGTACTCGCCAAAATAGACTCCATTACTTTTAAACCAGATGTAGGCAGTGTTTATGAGGTTAAAGTAATAAAGATTTTGGATTTTGGTGCGGTAGTAGAATATGTTGAAGCCCCTGGAAATGAAGTATTGCTTCATGTTTCTGAACTCGCTTGGGAGCGAACTGAGAAAGTTACCGATGTTGTTAACATGGGTGATGTTTTTGATGTTAAATATTTTGGTACAGACCCAAGAACGAGAAAGGAAAAAGTATCTCGTAAAGCTTTATTCCCAAAACCGGAAGGTTATAAGGAAAGACCCCCTAGAGAAAATCGGGATCGCGATAGAGGCAGAAACGATAGAAATAGAGATCGTAAACCGAGAAGAGACTAATTTTTAATCCTTCGATATACTAAAACCCCTTTAAAACAGGGGTTTTTTAATATAATTTTACCAAAATGTTAAATTTTTATAACCTTATTGTAACATTTGCCGTTTTTTTACGTATAAGTATATGCAGCCCATGCACTTTGAACTTAATATATAAAGGAAAACCTAGATGAGACAGCTAAAGATTACAAAACAGGTTACGAATAGGGAAACGGCATCCTTGGATAAATACTTACAGGAAATTGGTAAGGTTGATCTAATTACGGCTGATGAGGAAGTAGAATTAGCACAGCGCATAAAAGCAGGTGATCAGTTAGCTTTGGAAAAACTTACAAAAGCCAATCTTCGTTTTGTGGTATCTGTTGCGAAGCAGTATCAAAACCAGGGACTTACACTTCCAGATTTGATTAATGAAGGAAATCTTGGCCTTATTAAGGCTGCTCAGCGTTTTGACGAAACCAGGGGCTTTAAATTTATCTCTTATGCCGTATGGTGGATTCGTCAGTCTATATTACAGGCTTTGGCAGAACAATCCCGTATTGTTAGATTACCATTAAATAAAATTGGTTCAATAAATAAGATAAACAAGACATTTGCATTTCTTGAGCAAGCTCATGAGCGAATCCCTTCAGCGGAGGAAATTGCCAAGGAATTAGATATGACCGTAGAAGATGTAAAACAGTCTTTGAAAAATTCAGGTCGTCACGTATCTATGGATGCACCCTTAATTGACGGGGAGGATTCAAATCTGTATGATGTTCTTCGTAGTGGAGAATCTCCTAATCCAGATAAAGAATTATTACATGAATCTTTACGTACGGAAATTGAAAGGGCCTTAGAAACCCTTACACCCAGAGAAGCAGATGTTATCAGATTGTATTTTGGTTTGGCTGGACAACATTCCATGACCCTAGAGGAAATTGGTGAAACTTTTGACCTTACCAGGGAAAGAGTACGTCAGATTAAAGAAAAAGCAATAAGAAGATTAAAACATACTTCCAGAAGCAAAATATTAAAAACTTATCTCGGATAATAACGAGACATTAATTACATGTTGAATTTTCCTTGAATTGGAATTTTGGTATAAAAATTGTAATTTGTGACAGTAACAACAGTTTATCATGACTGTTCGTTTTTTGATTGATGAATAAACTCCGGCTGATTACCGGAGTTTTTCATTTTATTATAATACGATCAATAATAATTGATTCTTTTTAAAAGTGATTCTTTTTCCCTCCTCATAACTACCATGGATTTTCATTAATTTTTGTTGATTGAAGATTCTTTTGGTTACTTTTCCCAATTGATTTTAGTTTCAACTATTTGTACCGACACATTTCTGTATATTTATGGAAAGTAAACCGCTAAATGAAGTAATCATTTAAATTGAAATCTATGAAAAGACTTTCTTTAATATCAGTTAGATTTATTTGCGTTGCCTTTTATTGTTTGCTTATTTCTTGCCAACAGAATAATTCATCTGAGGAAACAAATGATACTTCTGAAATCAAATTTAATTTACCCGAAAATTTTGTACTCGAAGAAATTTATCACCCCAGTGCGAATATGCAAGGTTCCTGGGTTGCCCTGGCAGAAGGTGCCGGCAAAATAATTTACGCATGTGATCAGCGTGGTAAGATCTATTATTTTAAAATGCCTGAAAAAGGTGATCTAGTCCAAACAGCAAAAGTAGACAGCTTGGATCTTGATATTGGCGAAGCCCATGGCCTTTTGTGGGCATTTAATAGCCTGTATGTAGCTGTCAATAAAAATTGGGAAGATGACACCGAAGATGAAAACCAAAGAGGGAGCGGTATTTACAGAATTACAGATTCAAACGGAGATGGCCAACTTAATGATGTGAGCATGCTCCTGCAATTAGAAGGAGCCGGTGAGCACGGGCCACACAGCTTTGTATTAAGCCCAAATGGTGAATCTATCTATTTTATTGCTGGAAACCACGTTATTATACCGGAACGCCTGAAAAATAATAGCCGACTACCGACAAACTGGGGAGAAGATAATCTGTTTACCCCCTATCTGGATGCACGCGGGCACGCCAATGACATAAAAGCACCGGGTGGTTGGGTAGCAAAATTTGATTCTACAGGAGAAAACTGGGAACTTATCTCTGCAGGCTATAGAAATCCTTTTGATTTGGCATTTAACCAGGATGGAGAATTATTTACCTATGATGCCGACATGGAATGGGACATAGGAATGCCATGGTACAGGCCAACCCGAATATGTCATGTTACTCCGGGAAGTGAATATGGATGGCGGACAGGATCTGGAAAATGGCCGGATTACTACCCGGATAACTTACCAGCTGTCCATAATCTTGAACAGGGCTCTCCCACGGCCATATTGGCTGGTAGAAAATTGAAATTCCCCTCGAAGTATGGCAACGGACTTTTTATTATGGATTGGAGTTTTGGGACAATCTACTTCGCTAACCTCATACCCAAAGGAAGTAGTTACTCTGCAACAAGAGAAGAATTTTTATCAGGCACGCCTTTACCATTAACTGATATGATTGCAGGTTCTGATGGCAACCTTTATTTTGCTACTGGTGGCAGAAGCCTGGATTCACACTTATATCGCCTAAGTTATGACGGAGATATTTCAAAATCAGAAAGTAAGCCGAATGATAGCGGAAAAGAATTAAGACAGCTTAGACACCAATTAGAAAATTATTCCGCAATTAATCCTGAAGAAGCTATATCCACAGCGTGGAACAATCTCGATCACGAAGACAGATTTATAAGATATGCATCTCGAATTGCCCTGGAAAACCTTTCTACGGAAGGATGGCAGGAAAGGTTCTATTCTGAAGAATCATCAGTAAAAGTGATTGAAGCCGGGATTGCGTTAGCAAGACAGGGAGATAAAAGAGATCAGGATAAGATTCTGAAAAAATTGAATCAAATCAATTGGGAAGGGCTGGATGAACAGCAGCAAATAGACCTTTTGAGAAATTATTCCCTTCTGTTTATCCGGATGGGGCAGCCGGGAAGTCAGTCTCGACAGGCGGCTATTAAAAAATTAAAACCTTATTTTCCCAATTCAAACAACGCCATAAACAGAGAGCTTGCGCAAATTATGCTCTATTTAAATGAAGGTGGTACAGTAAAAATTCTTATTGATTTATTAGAAAAACACACTGCTGAAAAGACTAACACTTCCAGTCAGATGCTTTCAGAGGAAACTACATTAAGAAGTGAACAATACGGGCCACTAATTAGGGAAGTAATCGCAAAAATGCCCCCTGGTGAAGCCATTTTTTACGGGATGCTGTTAAGCCATGCCACAGAAGGTTGGAACAAAGTACTGCGGGAGAAATACTTCCTGTGGTTTTACGATGTCTTAAGTGCTAAAGGCGGAATGAGTTTTAAAGCTTACATGGAAAATGTAAGGCTACAGGCAATGTCAAATGTCCCAAATGAAGAAAAAGCATATTTTGAAGAACTTTCCGGCGTCTATTCTCCTAACACTGTTGTGGAAAACCTCCCACAACCAATTGGTCCAGGATCAAATTATTCAGGTAGTACCATCAATCAGTTTCTTTGGGGTGATAAAATGAATGATTATAATGGAACTTTTGCCGATGGCCAGAGGGCATATCAGGCAGCCTTGTGCGTTTTATGTCACCGCATGAGAGGTGAAGGAGGTGCTACCGGACCAGATTTAACCCAGATAGTTACAAAGTTTGGAAGGTATGATTTGTTATATTCCATATACAGCCCTAATGATGACATTTCCGATCAATATGCCTTTACCCTTTTTCATTTGGATAATGACAAAAAAATAGCCGGCAGAATTCTTTCGGAAAGTACGGATTCTATTAAAATAATGCCCAATCCATTAAATACATCATATACCGTTCAATTGTCCAAATCCTCTGTAATAAAACAGGAGTTGTCACCAATTTCTCCAATGCCTTCTGGCTTACTCAATAGGTTAAACGAAAAGGAAATTACCGATCTTTTTGCCTATCTGCTAAGTGGAGCCGATGAATCGAATGAAATTTATAATAAGAATCAGGAATAAATTAGCAGTTATATTTAATGGCTCAGCATAAAACCATAATGAATACTTATTTTTGTATCAAAATATTTTCAGTCATTAAATAATGAACAATAAACTTATAGCACCCTCATTACTTGCGGCCGATTTCGGGAATTTACAAAGAGACGTTGAAATGGTCAATTCAAGTCAGGCAGACTGGCACCATATTGATGTTATGGACGGAGTTTTTGTTCCAAACATCTCATTTGGAATGCCTGTGATAAAAAGCATTGCTGAGCATGCGACCAAGCCGCTTGATGTTCATCTTATGATTATTGATCCTGATAGATATATCAAATCTTTTGCCTCTTTGGGCGCCAATATACTGACAGTGCATTATGAAGCCTGTCCACATTTGAATAGAACAATACAGGCTATTAAAGCGGAAGGCATGAAGGCAGGTGTAGCTCTTAATCCGCACACCAATATAAGCCTCCTGGAAGACAGTATTGCAGAGATAGACCTGGTTTGTGTAATGAGCGTTAATCCGGGTTATGGAGGTCAGAAGTTTATTGAAAATACATTTGCTAAAGTAAGGGCATTGAAAGCACTAATTAATGAAAAAAAGGCCAAAACACTTATAGAAATTGATGGCGGAGTAAATGCAGATAATACGAAAGCCCTTGTAGAGGCTGGTGCAGATGTTTTGGTTGCAGGAAGTTTTGTTTTCAACTCACAGGATCCTACTGCTACAATATCAAATATTTCTAAGCTTGCAAATACTTAACACTGTTTAAGAAGGTACTGAATTAAATCTGTGGTAGTCACCATCCCTTTTAGAAAACCATCTTCAACAACGGGTAATGAATGATATTCCCTTTTTATAAGTAATTCTGAAACTTCTTTAATTGTTGTATCCGGTGTAACTGTTTCTAAGTTACTTATCATCATTTGTCGGATAGTGAACATATCATATATAGAGGAAGAAATACTATCCTCTTCCCTGTAAGCCCCATCTGCAAAACTGATACGTAGTATGTCATTCAAACTTATCATCCCAACAATCTTTTGATTTTCAAGTACCGGGATATGTCGTATTTTATATTTTTTTAATAAGTGTTCTGCTCTATCCAAGCCTTCCCTTACATTAAGAGTGATAAGGTTAGTGGTCATTATACTGGAAATGGGGAGCTCAATCTGTACATTCATGACTTTCAATTTAAATATTATTTAATAAAGATCAGTTTAATCAAAAACAAAAAGAATGATAAAAGTCATGTTAGTTATGATTATAATTTAATTCTTTTTATTAATTCTGAGATTCTGATTCTTTAATATAATGCTACTTAATTTGTTAACCATATTGGCTTAACTTGCTTTCTTTAATAAGTTTAAGAATAAATTACATAGCTTTGCGTCTACCTATATTCTCACTAAATTTTACCTCTATTATTAGGAAACATATGGATAAATTTGATCTTTTGATTGTTGGTGGTGGACCGATAGGAATAGCCTGCGGACTCGAAGCTCAAAAAAACGGTTTGAGCTACCTGATTATAGAGAAGGGTCCTATAGTTAATTCCTTATTTAACTATCCCGTGAACATGCAGTTTTTCTCCTCTTCAGAACGACTGGAAATAGATGAAATTCCTTTTATAAGCAACGAGGCAAAACCAAAACGCAATGAATCTTTGGAGTATTACAGGAGAATTGTTACTTCCAATAAGTTGAAGCTTCACCTCTTCGAAAAAGTTGAGACTATAGAAAAAGAGAAAGAAGATTTTAAAGTAGCAACAAATAAAAATACATATACAGCTAATAATATTACTATTGCCACAGGATTTTACGACCTTCCAAACCTCCTGGAGGTTCCCGGGGAAAAACTCCCAAAAGTATCTCATTATTACAAGGATCCTCATTTCTATGCGAGTCAAAAACTGGCGGTGGTAGGAGCAAGTAATTCAGCGATTGACGCCGCCCTTGAGTGCTGGCGAAAAGGCGCTGAAGTTACGCTGATTATCAGAGGCCCTGAAGTTGGCAAGCGCGTTAAATACTGGGTTCGCCCGGATATTATGAACAGAATTGAAGAGGGAAGTATTAAGACCTATTATAACACTTCAGTGAAGGAAATTCGCGAAAAAGAAATTGAGCTGGAAACCCCTGAGGGAAAAATTAATATAGAAAATGATTTTGTCCTGGCCTTAACCGGATACACTCCAAATTTTGAATTTCTGGAGAATGTAGGAATTGAATTATCAAAGGATGAGAAAAAATTACCAAATTACAATCCGGAAACCATGGAAACCAATATAAAAGGAATTTACCTTGCAGGTGTTATTTGCGGAGGCATGGAAACTCATAAATGGTTTATTGAAAATTCCCGAGTACATGCAAAGATCATTATTGAAAATATTATACAGAAAAAAAGATCCGAAATCGGTAATTAAGAGTTATTCAAGCGCATGAAAAAAATTTCCCTGGCCATTCATGGAGGCGCCGGAACCCTTGTAAGGGGAATGATGACTCCTGAAAAAGAAAGCTTATATAAAGCCGTTTTAGAAAGCGCCTTAAACAGAGGGTATATGCTTTTAGAATCTGGCGCATCTGCAGTTGAAGTAGTTGAGGTATCTGTTAAAGAACTTGAAGATTCACACTTGTTTAATGCAGGTAAGGGAAGTGTCTTTACTTCCGAAGGAAAACATGAAATGGATGCTTCCATTATGGATGGAAAAACCCTTAATGCAGGAGCAGTTTCTTTGGTAAGTGGTATAAAAAATCCTATAAGTCTGGCACGGGATGTTATGGAAAAAAGCGATCATGTTTTCCTTGCTTCTAAAGGTGCTATGCAATTTGCGGATAAACTGAAATACCCTCTTGAAGACGAGAAATATTTCTATGATGAACTTCGATTCCAACAATGGCAGGAGCTTAGAGGTACTGAGGGTTTTCAACTAGACCATTCTGCAAATAAGGATTCGAAATTTGGAACTGTTGGTGCGGTAGCTTGTGACGGTTTCGGGAACCTTGCAGCTGCAACTTCCACCGGAGGCATGACCAACAAGCGATTTGGCAGAGTTGGCGATAGTCCGATGATTGGAGCCGGAAATTATGCCAACAATAAAACATGTGCTGTTTCCTGTACGGGTAGTGGCGAATATTTTATCAGAGGAGTTGTTGCCTATGATTTGTCCTGTCTGATGGAATACAAAAATCTATCGCTTCAGGATGCCGCAGAGGAACTTATCCAAAATCGTTTATTGAAGTTAGGAGGAGATGGCGGTTTAATTGCTGTTGATGCCCTTGGTAATATTTCTATGCCTTTTAACACGGAAGGCATGTATAGGGCCTGCAAATCATCAGACGGCACAGATCAAATCAGTATTTATATGAATTAAGAGGCTGGAAAAGGAGCATCAAGAGGTAATACTTTTACTTTACCCATTTTCATATTAAATCGGTCCCCATTTGCCAACACATGAGTTTTAAGATTAATCAGAGACATAGGGGTGCCTTTCTCAAGAACCTTTTCATTATTGTGTTTAAGTTTTCTTGGATCAAACATAATAACCATCCCAGAACCTATTATCTCAAAAGTGCTGCTATTTTTAATAACCAGTCCTGTATCTTCCGCAAGACCAATCCCCATCATATCCGGATATTTAGCCACGGCTTCCGCAAGTCGTCCAAAACGGCCTCGACGAATAAAATGAGAGTCTATGATTAAATTGGAAATGAATCCCATACCGGTATCCATTTTTACTGCTCCTTTTATAAATGATTCTGTACTGCTGCCGCCTGCAATCATCTCACTGGACATGCACATGGCGCCGGCACTGGTGCCAGCAATCACTAAAGAGTCTTTTTTATAACGTTCTATGAGCACTTCATGTAATTTAGTGCTGCCAATTTTTGAAGTGATTTTCGATTGGTTCCCCCCTGAAAACATCACGCATTGTGCATTTCCAATCCATTCCAGATTCTTTGGGTTTTCAGACTCTTTCCTATCTCGAATGTCCATAATATGTACCTTTGGACATCCTAATTTATCGAAGGCCCTGAGATAACTATCACTTACCTCTTTCGGAATACTTGAGGCAGTTGGAATAACAACAATTTGTGCTTCTTTACCCCCACTCTCACCTACAACTCTGGAGAGGATACTTTCCTGAATAAATTCAAGGTGAAACGACTCTCCTGATTCCGTCCCTTTATCCTCATTTCCACCAATGGGAATTAAGGTTCCATTTGCCGTCATACTTTTTGGTATTTAGGAAGCAAAAATACAGCTATTGTTATAAAAAATGTCATATATTTATGAAATTACAAAGAACTTATTAAACTCATTTCAACAGTAAGAATCGTATTCGAAGGCTTGTTGTCAACTTATAAATCCGCGGTTAAAAGCCATAAAATCTAAGGTCATGAAAATAAGAGAAATAAATGCCATGAGGGGACCAAATTACTGGTCTATTCGCCGTCACAGACTAATAGTAATGGTCCTGGATTTGGAAGAAATGGAAGAATTACCAAGTAATAAAATAGATGGATTCGCAGACCGTATTCGCGAGATGTTTCCAAGTATGTACTCGCATAGATGTTCAGAAGGATGCGAAGGAGGTTTTTTTATGCGGGTAGATGAAGGAACGTGGATGGGTCATGTTATTGAGCATATTGCCCTGGAAATCCAAACATTGGCAGATATGGATACCGGATTCGGAAGAACGCGCGGATATGGGGAAAAAGGGGTATACAACGTTGTTTTCTCATACATTGAAGAAACGGTAGGAAGATATGCTGCTAAAGCTGCTGTTCGTATATGTGAAGCATTAATTGCTGCTGAGCCTTATGATCTCGAAGATGACATACAACGAATGCGAGAACTCAGGGAATCTGAAAGACTTGGACCAAGTACCGGGTCTATAGTTCTGGAAGCAAAAAGTCGTGGGATACCATGGATAAGGTTAAACAAATATTCGCTTGTGCAACTTGGGTATGGTGCCAATCAGAAAAGGATACAGGCCACCGTAACCAGTGAGACCAGTAGTATAGGAGTTGAATTAGCATGTGATAAGGAAGACACTAAATATTTATTAGAACAGGCCGAGGTTGAAGTCCCTCGTGGTGATATAATCAGCCGTGAAGGCAGTTTGGAAGATGCTTGCCGTTATGTGGGATACCCTCTGGTTATTAAACCTATTGACGGTAATCACGGCAGAGGAATTACAGTAGATATCAATTCATATGAGGATGCGCTTGAGGCCTTTAAAGTGGCTAAAGAAGTATCAAGACGGGTCATTGTTGAAAAATATATTACAGGCGAAGATTACAGGCTTTTGGTCATTAACAACAATTTTGTTGCCGCGGCGAAACGTACTCCTGCTCATGTTGTAGGTAATGGAAAATCAACTATAGAGGAATTGGTTGAGGAAGTGAATAAAGATCCACGAAGGGGATATGGCCATGAGAAAGTGCTTACTGCAATAACAATAAATGATCTAACCAAAACGATTATTACGGATGCCGGCTATACTGTAGACTCCGTATTAAAAGAAGGGGAGCGATTAATTTTAAAGGATACTGCTAACTTAAGCACCGGGGGTACTGCAGAAGATCTAACAGATATCGTTCATCCTGCCAATGTGTCAATGGCGGAAAGGATTTCAAAGATCATCGACCTCGACATATGTGGAATTGATATAATGACCAGTGATATTAGCCAGCCACTTTCAGATACAGGTGGTGCGGTTTTGGAAGTTAATGCAGGGCCCGGTTTCAGAATGCACCTGGCACCAACCTCTGGGTTGCCAAGAAACGTTGCCGCTCCTGTTGTAGATAAATTATTCCCTCAAAAAGGCGACACAGGCAGGATACCTATTATTGCTATTACCGGAACAAATGGTAAAACTACGACAAGCCGGCTTATTGCTCATATCGCTAAAATGAATGGACAAAGGGTAGGTTATACGACAAGTGATGGGGTTTATATTCAAAATAGGATGTTGATGAAAGGAGATTGCACTGGCCCGGCAAGTGCAGAGTTTGTGTTGAAGGATCCTACTGTCAATTTTGCCGTACTGGAATGTGCACGAGGTGGTTTATTAAGAGCCGGTTTAGGTTTTAAGAAATGTGATGTTGCCATTGTTACCAATGTTTCAGCAGATCATTTGGGTTTAAAAGGCATACATACTATTGAACAACTCGCCAGGGTTAAGGCAGTTATTCCGGAAACGGTGTTGCCTGATGGTTATGCCATTCTAAATGCCGATGACGATTTGGTATATGAAATGCGGAGAAACATAAATTGTAATCTTGCGCTATTCTCCATGGATGAAAATAACCCTAGGATTCAAGCCTTACAAAGAATTGGGGGAATAACTGCCATTTATGAGAATGGCTATGTAACCCTTTGCAGAGGTGAGTGGAAAATGCGGTTAATGAAGGCAGAAAATATTCCATTGACCTATGGCGGGAAGGCTCTTTTTATGATTCAAAATATTCTTCCGGCTATAATAGCTGCCAATGTTCAGGGCATCAGTATTGAAGATACGAAAGCGGCCCTGGAGACATTTATCCCATCTGCCTCAAGTACTCCCGGGCGTTTAAATCTGTTTAAGTTTAACAACTTTGACATATTATTAGACTATGCTCACAATCCTGCAGGTATGCGTGCCTTGCAAAAGTTTACAGATAATCTGGAAGCCACTGTAAAAGTAGGGATCATAGCAGGTATTGGGGACCGCAGAGAAGAAGATAATAATGAGATGGGAACAATAGCGGCGGAAATGTTTGATGAGATTATTATCAGACAGGATAAAAATTTGAGAGGTAAATCGGAAAAGGACCTAATCAATATGCTGGATGCGGGAATTAAAAAACAGGATCCCAATAAAAAAACTACCATTATTCCTTCAGAAAAAGAAGCGATTACCCACGCGGTGGCTCATGCGGAAAAAGGATCCCTTATAGTGCTCTGCAGCGATGTGGTGCCGGATGCGCTGGACCTTGTAAAACATTTAAAAGATCAGGAGGCAAATGGCGAAATGAATTAGGGCATTGGTGATCTGTTTTTAAATACCTGTTCATTATTTAGAGTTTATCATAAATAAAAATACCGGGCGAAACCCGTGGTTTTCTCAAGAAATATTCAAATGAAAAAAATATGGGTTTGGTCAATTACGGCAGCTTTAGCCGGGTTTCTTTTCGGCTTTGATACCGTTGTTATTTCCGGTGCTGATAAAACACTTCAAGCATTGTGGGGTTCGTCCGATGTGTTTCATGGAGTAGTAGTAATAGGAATGGCACTTTGGGGCACTGTTATTGGCGCATTATTAGGCGGTATCCCCACAAATAAACTCGGCAGAAAGAATACCCTTATATGGATAGGTATATTTTATACAATCTCGGCTTTGGGCTCTGCCTTGTCAAGTGATCCTATAACGTTTGCCATTTTTAGATTTATTGGTGGATTAGGGGTAGGGGCTTCAACAATCGCCGCTCCTGCTTACATTTCAGAGATTGCTCCTGCTAAGGATCGAGGCAAACTTGTTGGTTTATATCAGTTTAATATTGTATTTGGTATCCTGATTGCCTTTTTTTCAAATTACCTGTTAAATGGAATTGGGGAAAATGCCTGGCGCTGGATGGTAGGAGTTGAAGCCATCCCGGCAGCTATTTATACCGTATTCGCATTGACAATTCCAAAAAGTCCTAGGTGGTTGTTGTCTAAACTCCGTGTTGATGAGGCTAAAACAGTTTTAGAAGTTATAAATCCTGGCATGGATTCAGAACACATGATGCTGGAAATCGAAAAGGAAAGTGAAGGTACGATTCCAGGGGAAAACATTTTCTTAATGAAATATAGATTTCCATTGATACTGGCTTTTTGCATCGCCTTTTTTAATCAACTCTCGGGAATCAATGCTTTTCTTTATTATGCTCCACGAATATTGGAAGAAGCTGGCCTGGGTGCCAGCACCGCCCTGTTGAGTAGTATTGGTATAGGGGTAACCAATATGTTATTCACCCTTTTGGGAATATACCTGATTGACCGAATGGGGAGAAAACAATTAATGTATATCGGCTCTATTGGATATATTATAGCACTATCTCTGGTAGCCTGTGCATTTTATTTAAACTGGGAAGGAATTTCTGTAGCATTCTTTTTATTCCTGTTTATAGCAGCCCATGCAATTGGACAAGGTACTGTAATTTGGGTGTTTATTTCAGAAATATTCCCTAATCATTTAAGAGGATACGGCCAAAGCTTTGGAAGTTCTGTGCATTGGATTCTCGCAGCTGTTGTGCCTTCATTAATTCCTATTCTCTTTGCTACTATAGGCCCCGGAATTGTATTTACATTTTTCGCATTTATGATGTTTTTACAGCTTCTTTTTGTGGCCTTTATTATGCCTGAGACCAAGGGGGTGCCACTGGAAGAATTAAGCAAGTCGCTTACAAGAACTAAGAAGGATAAATCTGGAGGAGATTTCAAATAAGATTAATTGCATTGTATAAAAAAGAATTAGGCCAGGAACAGGTTAACGAATTGGTTGCCTAAATTTATTATCAAATTTCAACTGTGATTCTTATCTTCCAGTACTTTCTGTGCGTTAATGTCGTCTAAAGTAATTTCTTAAAATTCTTCTCACATCTGCCGGATTAAATTTCAGTACTTTTAAAACTACTAAGAAGTAATTTATTTGAAAATGAGTGCCCTAACAAAATATTGGTTTTTGGAAGGTTTTGATTTGTTCCAAAAGCTGGGAAAACCTACCATGATGCATATGTGCTCTATCCTCGAAATGGAAAACCTGGATAAAGGTCAGGTAATAAAAATGAATAATCGAGATAACAGGAGTATTTTCTTTCTAAAGCAAGGAAGCGTCAAGATTATTGACTCCTCAAACGATATTGTAAAGTACATTGTCCGAAAGGGAAATATTTTTGGAGAATTGTCCTTATATGATAAAAAAAGGGACGCTGAAGAATGCGCGATAGCTTTGGAAGACTGCATAATATGCTATATTGAATCTGATATGATGGAGAATCTTATGGAAGAACATGAGACTTTGAAAAATGCGGTTTTAAAAATTTATGGTATCCGAATAAAACGATTGGAAAGAAGACTCCGCGACCTGCTTTATAAAGATAGTACTACAAGAATTACTGAATTTATTACTTCCTATATTAAAGAATTTGGCAAGGAGCAGGAAAGTCAATTGGTAGCTAAAAATTTATTATCACATAAAGATATTGCCAATCTTACCAATACGTCCAGACAAACAGTTAGCAATACAGTAAGTAATCTTAGAAAAATTGGACATATTGAGTATAGCACTCAATACATTTCCATTCCAAAAACAGTAAACTAATGAGAAATTTTTTTAGCAATCTTTTTAAAACTAAAAAAACAGATGAATTTGATGAAGTTCCCGAAGGGGTTTGCCCGAATTGTTGGGGAGATCAGGAATATGGTAACCTTATCCGTGAAAAATTTAAGGACGCCCAGATTGGAGTAAATAATAAAGAAATTAAGTATGCTTTTATACAGGACTTTATGGTAACCCATTTAGATGGA
>Ga0209013_10002072_pt1 | contig 18347 bp, 15 predicted proteins | sample Cruoilmetagenom2_FD_187291 | JGI IMG/M metagenome (GOLD analysis project Ga0209013, IMG submission 187291) | Oil polluted marine microbial communities from Coal Oil Point, Santa Barbara, California, USA - Sample 2 (SPAdes) (version 2) | ecosystem: Environmental > Aquatic > Marine > Oil seeps ...
AATGAAACCCAGATCGAGAATATGGTTACAAAAGAGCCAATAGATCGTAAAAATAAAAGTTTCTCATTTAATATTTAATAATAATTTATGAAAGCAAAATTAAGCCTGCTCTTTTTAACTCTTATATTGACAATGTCATGTGTAAAAAATGATTCGCCAGAAACTATTGATATTTCTAAAAATTGGAAATTTTCTCCTGATGAAAATAATATTGGCATGCACGAAAACTGGTCTGCAATTAATTATAATGACTCTAAATGGGCGATGCTTGATGCTGGTAAAAAATGGGAGGAACAGGGTTATTCAGATCTAGATTCATATGGATGGTATAGAAAAACTATTGATATCCCAGCCGACTGGAAAGGAAAAGATGTTTGGATAAAATTTGCAGCTGTGAATGATGCCTATGACCTATTTGTTAATGGAGAACACCTCAGCACATTTGGAGAAGCCAATATTACTTTTGCCGATAAGCCTTCGTTTACAATAATTACCGATAAGATCAAATATGGAAGCTCGAACCTGATTACAGTTAGGGTTAATGATTGGGGAAATAGTGGAGGCTTGTGGCGACTACCCGTTATAATTACTACTGATAAAACGGAGACCGATCTGTTTAAACCACTATCGGATATGCCATTTGACTTAACGAAAGAAGGTTATGAGCTGTTTTGGGAAGATGAATTTAACGGAACTGAACTGGATAGTACAAAATGGGCTGTACGTGGTATTGGACCGCGCGGAGTAGGATATATAACAGCCGATGCTATAAAGATAAAAGACGGGAAACTGAATATCAATGCTTTTATGGAAAACGATTCCCTAAAAATTAGTGCTGTTGGAACACAGGGGCTTTTTGATACTACCTACGGCTATTTCGAATGTAGGGCACAACTGCCTAAAACTACCGGAAACTGGGCTGCCTTTTGGATTCAATCACCAGGTATCGCATCAGGGGAAGACCCTGGTAAATTTGGTGTTGAGATAGATATCTTTGAGTACTTTAAAAGTCAGGGCGGCAATTTTGTTTCACATAATCTTCATTGGGCTTACGGACCCAATCAAAAATCAACAGGTGCATTCCTTAGTAAAGTTGAAGGTATCGGAGAAGGGTTCCACACGTTTGCAGTAGAGTGGACACCAGAGAAATATGCATTCTTTGTTGATGGATACAAGTATTACGAGATCAAGGAAGCTATCTCACATATTGATGAGTATATCATACTAAGCTTTGAACCTGCACATAATATAGAAGACCTGAAAACGGCCACCTTACCGGATTCATACCTTATAGATTATGTAAAAGTATATAAGAAGAAATAACTTATTAAGGGTATGACTTGAAGTCACGCTGTCTAAAAAATCACAATTATGAAAACTAAATTAATAACCCTCTGGACCATATGGAGTTTATTAGGAGCCGTGCTAATTTATGCGGTTGTATCCTCATCAAAGAATGATACGTTAACCATGATCGCAATGATATTAAGTTTCTCACCACTCATGGGGCTTATGCTTGCTCTAGGCTCTATTAAAGCTTCTGATCAGTTTAGATCCTGGTTAAGAAAAGATGAAAATTCAATTTATTATTTGGTAGGCGGATTATCTCTATTATTTGCTATTCCTGGATTATTAACAGGAAATTTCGATCCATATCATACTACAATCTTTGCTTTTATTGTTTTTGCAGTCTTTGGTGTGCTAAATAAAGCTAAGGAGGAAGAATTTAAGTTAAACTGGAGTGATTTAGCAATCTGGATCATCCTTTGGATTCCGTTTGATCTCCGCTGGTATAATGATATGCAGCCAAATCTTGATTATACCTGGTGGTCCATAGCCATTTCTCTCATTGCTCTCATTGGTTGGTACGGGTATAGAGGAGCAGATATCGGTTTTAACCTGGTTCCTAAATTCAAAGATATTATCATTGGCATACTTGCATTATTTATGATCATGGCAATAGTTATTCCTCCCGGACTAGCAACGGGATTTCTTTCTTTTGGCATTCCCGATACCTATGATATTCCTAAACTGACCGTCCATTTTATAGGGTTGTTTCTAACAGTTGCATTACCCGAAGAATTATTTTTTAGAGGTATCCTGCTTAGAGGTCTTGAGAAAGTATCTTCCAAAAAATGGATTCCAATGGTGGTATCCTCTCTAGCTTTTGGTTTAATGCACTGGAATAACCTTAACGATCTGTCCATGCAAATTACTTATATCTCTTTGGCAACAATCGCAGGACTGGGATATGCCTGGGCATATAAAAAGAGTGGAAATAACCTATTTGCAGCCATTCTAGCACATACCCTTGTAGATTGGGTTTGGAAATTATTTCTGGCGGCTTAATGAAGTACTATAAAATAAATTAAGAAAAATGTAACCACTTATAATCATGTCAAAATATTTTATTCTAGCATATCTAATTGTTTTTACGAACATTTCTTTTTGCCATGGTCAGAACACAAGCTTAAGAAATCTTTATAAGCCTTCTAATTCAAAATCCAGATCCATAAGTCCTGAAAATTTCACTGGCGAAAAAGGTAAAGGAGGAATGGCAATTATTGATGAAAATGCAAACTCAAGATCACGAAAACTAGGACAGGGATGGAAAGTGAGCCCTAAAATAAATATTAAGGCAGGCGAAACATTTACCTTGGCAGAAATTAACGAATCTGGAGTGATCAATCATATTTGGATGACACCTTCAGGGGATGCACGTTTAATGATCTTACACTTCTATTGGGATGATGAAACAGAACCCTCTGTAGAAGTACCTTTAGGAGATTTCTTCGCTGCTGGTTGGGGCATGATGAATGGGCCATTCATCAATTCACTCCCAATTGCTGTTAACCCTGGGAGCGGTTTCAATTCATTTTGGCAAATGCCATTTCGAAAGAAATGTAAGATCACATTAGAAAATAGAAATAGCGATGGTGCCGGACTTTATTATCAAATAGATTACTCTTTAGAAGAGGTAGCAGCCGATACACAATATTTTCATGCGCAATTCAGAAGAGTAAATAAATTACCCTATAAAGAAGTTTTTACCATAGTGGACAATATTAAAGGTAAAGGAAATTATGTAGGAACGTATCTTGCTCATGGTGCCCGACAGGAAGTCTGGTGGGGAGAAGGAGAGATCAAATTTTATATGGATGGTGATATAGAGTTTCCCACTATATGTGGTACAGGAGAAGAAGATTATTTTTTAGGTTCTTACGGCTATAACGAGAAAGAAATTGATGGAAAATTGTATTATACAGATTTTAGTGGCTTATATTCAGGTTTTCATATTATAAAAGATAAAACAATTGATGGTTTTATAGATGCTATCGGACAATATCGATGGCATATTCAAGATCCAATTCATTTTGAAAAAGATCTTAAAATTACTATCCAAAGCCTAGCATGGAGAGAAGAAACTTACTTACCTTTAGAAGATGATCTCGCCTCTGTGGCTTATTGGTATCAAAATGAACCACATAACCCATTTCCGGAATTACCATCAAATGAAAACTTAATTATTAAAAAGAAAAAATAAAATGAAAAACTTACTACTGATATTATTATTGATCAATGGAATGTTATTTGCCCAAGTACCAAGTGTTAAGCATTTATATCAATTGTCAGATGCAAAAACCCGTTCTATTAGCCCGGAGAATTTTACTGGTGAAAAAGGAAAAGGCGGAATGGCAACTCTGGAAGAAGGGTCAGCGGCTAAAGCAGCTCGAAAATTAGGGCAAGGGTGGAAAGTTAATCCATACATTCATATACAGCCAGGTGAAACGTTTGTGCTTGGAGAGATCAACGACTCGGGAATTATCAATCATATTTGGATGACTCCAGTTGGTGATTACAGATTCATGATATTACGATTTTATTGGGATGATGAAAAAGAACCTTCGATTGAAGTTCCTGTTGGCGACTTTTTTGCAGCCGGTTGGGGAATAATGAACGAACCCGTGATCAATTCAGCAACTATGGCAGTTAATCCAAGAAGTGGATTTAACTCTTACTGGCAAATGCCATTTAGAAAAAAATGCAAGATCACTATGGAAAACATGTCCGATAAAAAGGCAACTGTCTATTATCAGATCAATTATTCACTTGAAAATGTAGGAAAGGATACGCCTTATTTTCATGCACAATTTAGGAGAGTAAATAAATTACCCTTTAAAGATGTTTATACCATTGTTGATGGCATCAAGGGTAAAGGACAATATGTTGGGACCTACTTGGCTCATGGAGCCAGAAAAAGTGGTTGGTGGGGAGAAGGAGAGGTCAAATTCTATATGGATGGTGATAAAGATTTTCCAACTATTTGTACTACGGGAGAAGAAGATTACTTTTTGGGCTCTTATGGGTATAATGACAGAAAAATAGACGGGGTAATGCACTACGATTCATTTAGTAGTTTGTATTCAGGATTTTATGAAGTGAAAGAATCTGACATTGATGGATTTGTTGGGATTTTCGGACAATACCGTTGGCATGTCCTAGATCCGATCCGGTTTGATGAAGATTTAAGAATTACCGTTCAAAGTTTAGGTTGGGGTCCTGACGGATACTTACCTTTAGAAGATGACCTGGCATCTGTAGCTTATTGGTATCAAGTGGAACCTCATCAACCATTTCCGGAATTACCATCAAAAGAAAATCTTATTATTAAGAAGAAAGAATAGAACGATCCCAGTGAGGATATAAATATAACATCTTAGTTTAAAAGTTGTTGATGATCTAAAAGGAAGCTGACCTTAAAAATGTATACATCTTCAAACTTTTCATTTTTAAGTCAGCCTGCCTCATTAAAAAGTATTTAATTTGGGCTAAGCAGTATGACCTATATTAACTTCAGAGATTATCGCCAACAGATTTTACAATTTTGATCCTAAAGTTATCCCATAATTCGTTTTCGAATTCAGTTTCATTATTTAATATCCTTTCCTCTACTAAATTGTTCTTTCTAACCTTCAAAATGTTGTTTGTGATTGTAATTCGACCGCTTTCTGTTGCTAAGGAAATCAATCTTTTTTTCATGAAATTTGAGCGGGAATCACTTTGATGAAATTCACACATCTTTTTATAATCCATGAAATCTCGTGCTAAGGTGGTAAAAATATATTCAGGTTTTAATTTTCCTTTCTCCATTTTATTCACTCGAAAATAGTGTTCATCATATTTATCAATTACATAATTTGCTCTATGATCCTTTTGTGGTTTCCCTAATATCAATTCCAATGGTTTAAAAGAAAATTCCCCAAATCCAACATCCGTCAAATATTCTACATTTCCAATTTTTACTATTATGGCAAAATGATCAAATTCAGGGCTGTAGTCCGTTTCATCAGTATAAACTCTTGCCGATATTCTTTTTGCTTCAAAGTTCAATGAAAGTAACAATTCATAAAACAGACCATTTAATTCATAGCAAAAGCCGCCACGATTATCTTCAACGATCTTTTTGTATATACTTTCTATATTGAGTTCAATATGTTTCTTATAGTGAATATCTAAATTCTCAAAAGGAATATTCAGAAGATGTCTTTTTTGCAATTCAGACAAAAGTGCAATATTCGGCTCAAGTCCACCAGTATAATTTATCCGTTTGAGATATTGCTCTTTATCCATTATTCTTATTTCAGATTCTCTAATGTAAAATTGTAATAATATTAACTTAATTAAAGCGAAAATACTTAAAAAACAAGTTCATAAGGTGAAATATCATGTAAAGAAAATAAGATATAACAAATTAATTATTCCAATTTTAACTTAATTTGTAGCTCTCTAAATTAAAAATAAAAACTATGCTAGCAGGAATTGATTATTTCATAGTAATTGCGTATATCATCGGAATGTTATTACTAGGTCTTTATTTTAAAAAATTTGTTGACAGTTCAGAAGATTATTTTCTTGCAGGTAGGAGTTTACCGTTTTGGGCGATCGGTATGTCCATTGTTGTATCTGATATTGGCGCCATTGATTTTGTGGGAATATCCGGTCAGGCATACCGTTACGGAGTTTCCGTAGGAAATTTTGATTGGATCGGCTCTGTCCCGGCAATGTTACTGGCCGCATTTATTTTTATCCCATATTTTTGGCGTGGAGGAATGTATACAATTCCTGAATATTTAGGAAGAAGATATAATCCAACCGTAAGAACCATTGCTTCTGTTACATGGATCTTGTTTTTTGCGCTGGATTTAGGTGTATTATTTTGGGCTAGCGCCGTACTATTGAATGTGTTGTTGGGCTGGGCAATTTGGACATCCATTATTACAACGGCAACTGTGGTTGGTCTTTATACCTATTTTGGAGGTATAACCGCTGTGATAATGACAGATGTTGTACAAATGGTGATCATGTTTGTCGGGGGATTGGCTTTGGTTTACCTGAGTTTAGATGCAGTTGGCGGATGGGATGCTCTGGTGCATAAAGTTACCAATATGGGACCAGAATATAGAAGTCATTTTGATATTATTCAACCTTCCGATTCCAATTCACCTTTTCCCTGGACAGGTATTTTGTTTGGCTTAACCTTCGTCATGTCGAATGCTTATATGATCGGAAACCAGGCTATTATACAAAGAACACTTACTGCTAAAAATGAATGGCATGCCAAAGCGAGTATGATTTTCGCATCCGCTTTAAAAATGTTCATTCCAATATTGGTTTTATTTCCCGGTCTTATTGCTGTTGCGATTATCCCGGGTTTAGAAGACGGTGATCAGGCATTGCCTTCGATGATAAAAGAAATCCTGCCTCCGGGTTTAGTCGGACTTATGTTTGCTGCTTTTTTTGCCGCATTGATGTCAAGTGTGGATTCTCTTTTAAATTCTACAGCAACACTATTTACAAAAGATATTTATCAACCATACATCAAGAAAAATGCGAATGATAAGCATTATTTAATGGTTGGTAGAGTTACAACTCTGGTTCTATTGATTATTGGAGTGGTTTCTTCTCCTATAAGTGCTGAATATCCAGGAATGTATGTTGCAATTCAGACATTTATGTCTTATTTCCAGGGTCCGTTATTTGCCATACTTTTATTAGGGATATTTTGGAAGAGAACAACACAATGGGGAGGCCTCTCCGCTTTAATATTCGGTATAGGTTTTGCCATTTATCTGAACATCACTAAAGAACAGCACTTTACTATTGAAGATCCGTTCTTATATATTTCATGGTGGTCATTTGTATTTTCTTTTATATTGAATGTTACCGTTAGTTTACTGACAAAACCCCACGATAAAGAAAGATTAGAAGGGCTTGTGTTTAGCTCTAAAATAATGGCAAGCACTAATACTGATAAATAACAATAATAAAGATAATAATATGCTGAATTTTGATTGGCTTTCCGGTGTTTCACAAGAAAATGCAAAATATATATTTCTTATTTTATTCGTCCTAATTGGCTTTCTGGTACTTTTGATACCAAATGATTACGCCTATGAGGGGGTTAAAAAGAGTGATCGCCACTGGTATAACAATTTAAAACTTTGGTCTCTTGGTTCTTTGGCCATCCTGTTTGTAATATATTACATTTTTTAAACTAAAATTTATGGATCAATTAGAAATTAAAGGCAAAATTAAAACTGCTCAAATTAACCAGGCTTTAGGTTTTTTTATTTTATTTTTTGGTGTGATAGTTTCCTTTGCTATGATTTACTCCAATACTCCTGTACAACGAATGACCAGTTTGATTTCAGGGATAGTACTTGTCATTATTGGAGGAGGAATGATGTGGAAAGCGACAAGTACACTAAAAAAAATACAACCAAAAAAGTAAATATCTTCTACAGCAATACAACTTTTTTTGATAAACCCGACCTTACTGTAAAAATCAGGCAGGTTTAAAAACTTATTAATTATACAATCTAATGGAGAAAGTATTCAAAATATCTCTTTCGGAAAACTGGAAAATCCAATCTTCAAAAAATATATCTGTTCAAGGAGCCGATATTTCAGTGGTTTCGTCTATTACAAATGATTGGATTCCGGCTGTAGTACCTTCAACAGTTTTAGGAACCTTAGTAGCTAATAATCTTGTCAAAGATCCTTTTTTTGGAGAAAATCTTAAGGCTATAGCAAAGGAACAATTTGAAATGCCATGGTGGTATGTAAATAATTTTGAACTCACTACTGATGAGGCCGAAAAAAATGCTCTCTTAAGTTTTGATGGTATTAATCACAAGGCAAATGTATGGTTAAACGGTAACCTCATTGCTGATTCTAAGGAAATTGATGGCGCATTTCGCATTACTGCATTTGATATAAGTAAAAACACAATCGAAGGAAATAATATTTTAGCAATTGAAGTTATACCACCCGTGGCCGGCGATTTTAGTATAGGCTATGTCGACTGGAATCCTGCACCACCAGATGGAAATATGGGGGTATTTCGACCGGTGACCCTTAAATTGAGTGAAGGTGTAGGTATTGAAAATCCTTTCGTTCAAGCTAAGGTAAATCTTAAAACATTAAAAGAAGCAGATCTAAGCATTTCTGCTGAACTTGTTAATTATACTGACAATCCAATAGTTGGAAAATTAATTGGTAGGATTGAGTCCGTCGAATTCGATCAAATCGTTAACATAGAAGCCAACAGTAAAAAAACGATCGAATTTTCTGTAAAGGATTATCAACAATTAAAGTTTGAAAACCCACTACTTTGGTGGCCAATTCATTTGGGGGACCCCAATTTATATGATTTGGATTTGGAGTTTAAGGTCAAAGACATTCTTTCAGATTCGTCTCGTACCAAATTTGGAATTCGTGAGGTCGAAGATTATTGGTTGAATGAAATTCATCGCGGTTATAAGGTTAACGGACAAAAAGTGTTAATCAAAGGTGGAGGTTGGACCGATGATCTTTTCTTAATGGATAATGATGAAAGCCTTGAAGCACAAATAAAGTACGTGAAACAAATGAATTTGAATTGTGTACGATTGGAAGGTTTCTGGGGCAAGGACCATAAATTATACGATCTATGTGATGAACATGGTATTTTACTAATGGTGGGCTGGAGCTGTCATTGGGAGCATGAATTACACCTTGGTGTTCCTGTTAACGAACGTTTTGGCGGAGTCTATAGGCCAGAACATATTGAACATGTAAGTAAAGCCTGGGAAGAACAAGTAATTTGGTTACGCAACCATCCAAGCATTTTTGTTTGGACCGTAGCCAGCGATAAAGTACCAATTACGGCCCTGGAACAAAAATATATTGAAACTTTTGCAAAATATGATCCTTCCCGACCATATTTGAATTCCACCGGAGGTGTTGGGAGTGATCAACATGTTATTGGTAGCGAAGATGTTATTAGTGAGATCAGTGGTTCATCGGGTGTTAAAATGCTTGGGCCATACGCATATACAGCACCTGTTTATTGGTTTACCGATACGAATTTTGGTGGGGCGTATGGGTTCAATACAGAAACCGGACCTGGCGCCCAGGTACCTCAAATAGAAAGTTTGAAAAAAATGATCCCTAAAGATCAGCTTTGGCCAATGGGTGAAGTTTGGGATTTTCATTGTGGAAGATACGAATTTGCCGATCTGACTCGATTTAAAGATGCAATTAACGAACGCTATGGAGTGCCGGATTCTCTCGAAGATTTTGATAAAAAAGCACAAGCGATGAACTACGAATTAATGCGCCCTATGTTTGAAGCATTTCAGGTTCATAAAAAAAGATCCACCGGAGTAGTTCAATGGATGTTGAACGCAGCATGGCCAAAAATGTACTGGCAACTGTATGACTATTATTTGAACCCAACGGGAGCATTTTATGCCACTCAAAAAGCATGTTTGCCTCTGAGTCTGATATACAATTATGGAGATAGTCAAATCTACTTGATCAACGATTATCTTTATGATCTTGAGCATTTAAAAGCTCAGATACGTGTTTATGATATTCAATCAAATCTGCTTTTGGAAAAAAATATTTCTACAAACGCAGTAAAAGATTCTTCTAAATCTATTCTTCAATTAGAAGAAATAGAAAATTTGACAAGTGCCTATTTTTTGGATCTTCGTCTGATAGGTACTGACAAAAAAGAAATTAGTAATAACTTCTATTGGCTTTCAACAAAAGAAGAGACCTTGGACTATGAAGCAGATCTAGGTGAATTTGCATATCATACACCAAGTAAGGATTATGCAGATCTAACTTTGCTTAATTCTCTACCAAAAGTGAGCTTGGATGTGAGTTATTCAAATGAAAATACTGCGGAAGAACAAAAAGTTACAGTAAAAATAGAAAATAACGGTGATAGAATAGCATTTTTAATCAACCTGAAACTAGTAGAGAAAGACAGTGGAAAAATTATTCTTCCAGTATTTTGGGAAGATAATTTCATCAGTCTATTGGCAGGTGAAAAGAGAACGATAGTTGCAACATTTAAATCGGACAAAATAATCGAGTTAAAAGTTGAAGGTTGGAACCTGTTATAAACAAGACAAAAAAACATTTAAATAATTTTCAATGACAAAATTAGCGATCAACGGAGGGACTCCCAGTAAAGATGTAAAAAAGAATCCTTGGCCTGCATGGCCCGTTTGGGGAAAAGAAGAGGAAAAGTCACTTCTTGAGGTTTTAAACAGTGGCGTCTGGTCATATAACGGACCAAAGGAAAGAGAATTCAATAAACTATTTGCTGAATTTACGGGTACAAAATATGCCATTTCTACGGTGAATGGCACAGTAACTTTACAATTAGCTCTGGAAGCTCTTGGTGTTGGAGTTGGTGATGAGGTAATATTACCGGGGCTTACTTGGCAGGCAACGGCAGCTACTGTTATTGATGTGAATGCCACGCCCATTTTAGTGGATGTTTGTGAAGACACCTGGTGTATTGACCCAAAAGAGATTGAAAAAGCAATTACACCCAGAACCAAAGCAATAATGCCGGTTCACTTATACGGAGCATTTGCAGATATGGATGCTGTAATGGAAATTGCCAAAAAACATAATTTATATGTCATTGAGGATTGTGCACATAAGCACGGTGGAGAATGGAATGGTAAAAAAGCAGGAAGTATTGGAGATATTGGAAGTTTTAGCTATCAGTTATCAAAGCATTTAACAGCAGGTGAAGGTGGGTCAATGACTACTAATAATTCTGAATTAGCAGAAAGAATGGACGCCCTTAGAAATTGTGGTAGAAGACCTGAAGGAGATGAATATATCGATGTTGATAAAGGTGCAGGTGTTTATGGCGATGATGGGAATTTTCTTCAATCAGGCAATCTTAGAATCACAGAATTTCAAGCTGCAATTTTAATTGAAGGATTAAAACGGTTGCCCGAACAAAATGCAAACAGAGATGCAAATGGGGCATATTTAAATTCTTTATTTTTGAATATTCCAGGTGTTTCTCCCTTAAAAAGAGATGAAAGAGAAACAAAAAAAGCCTATTTTAACTTTGCTTTCCGATACAATAAAGATGAATTTAAAGGCTTGTCGATTGAGAAGTTCAGATCCGCTTTAGAGGCAGAACTGGGTATTGGCGTAGACTCCAGCTATGAACCATTGAACAAATGTTCTTTGTATGTCCCACATACAAAACCGGCACGTCATAAATTGAATGATAAATATTGGGCGGAGATTGATCCTACGAGATTTTCTTTGCCAGTCTGTGATAAAATTTATTTTGAAGAATCAGTATGTATTCATCATAAGGTTTTGATGGGGACAAAGGCAGATATGGATCTAGTTGCTTTAGCAATTAAAAAAATATATGACAACGTCAAAGAACTTAGTTAGAAATTAATTATTGAAAAATCACTCCCAATGAATAACATAAAAATAGCACTAATAGGTGCGGGATATATAGCGGATTTTCACGCTCGAGGTCTGCAATCCATCTCAAATGTTGAAATTGTAGCTGTTGTAGCAAAGGAAATGCAGGAAGCGAAAGATTTTGCCGTCAAATATAATATCAAAGAGACTTATACTGATATTAAGTCTGTTATAAATAATGAAGCTATTGATGCCGTTATAATTGGCACGCCTAATCAATTTCATGCACCTTATGCCATTGAATTTTTGAAAAACGGAAAAGACGTTTTTCTCGAAAAACCTATGGGAATCAGTGCGGAAGAAGGCAGGCAAATTAAAGATGCTGCAATAAAGAACAATCAATTGGTGATGGTTGGGCATATGTGGCGTTTTGATGTAGACACCAATTATTTGAAGGACTATGTAGAATCTGGAAAATTAGGAAAAGTATTTAAAACCAAAGGTTACGGAGTTCATGAAAATTGGGGACCTGCCGGTTGGTTTACAATTAAGAAATTAGCAGGAGGTGGTGCTTTGGCTGATATGGGAGTACATGCTATTGATACTATAAGATATATTCTTGGCGACCCAAAACCCGTGAAAGTCTACGCAAGAATTTCCACCCATTTTGGCGATTATGATGTAGATGATACCGGAATTCTTGTTATCACATGGGACAACGGCACTGAAAGTATCATTGAAAGTGGTTGGTGGCATCCTCATATGGACGGACCGGAAGCAAGTTCTGGAATCTGGGGAACGAAAGGATATGCCAGTCTGTTTCCTACATTTTTAAAAATGACAACAGGAGAAGATTCCTTTGAAAAAATAGTGCCGCAATTGCCCGAAAGAGAAGATCATTGTGATCAAGTGATCTATACTAGGCAAATGGAACACTTTGTAGATTGTATCAAAACAAGGCAGCAACCAAGCCCAGGCCTAATTGAAGGGCAGATCGTATTAGATATCGTTGATGCTGCTTATAAATCTTCAGAAACTGGCGAAGTCGTGAATTTTTAATTTAATGAGTATTAACAAAGGCTTAAAATATGCAGTAGGTGTTGACCTTGGAGGAACTTTTGTAAAAGTTGCTCTGGTTTCAGCTGTTGGTGACATAGTTTTTACTGACAAGCTCCCTATTGGAAGTCAGGCTTTGAAAGATACCATTCTGAATACTATAGAAAAAATTATTCGGATCGCAATAGATGAAGCGAAAACCAAGGAACTCGATGTTATTGGAATTGGTTTGGGTACACCCGGAATTGTTCAGGACGGTGTGATCCTTGGTGGTTCAGAAAATCTTAATGGATGGGAAAATATTGATCTTTCCACTTATTATAGTCAAAAATTTGATTTATCTGTTTTAGTAGACAATGATGCTAATCTTATGGGGCTGGGAGAATTTTATTACGGGGCCGCTAAGGGTTGTACGGATGTGATTTTTCTTACTATAGGTACCGGAATAGGAGGTGCTATCATTGCCAATGGTGAATTGTATGGAGGATATGAAAACAGAGGCAGTGAGCTTGGGCATATCGTAGTAGAGCATAATGGTCCGGATTGCAATTGTGGTGGTAAGGGGTGCCTTGAACTCTATTCTTCAACTACGGCTTTGATCAAAGACTATTCAGAGCGAACCGGAAAAGACATCGAAGATCTTAACGGTTACTACATTATTAAAAAATTCCATGAAAATGAGGAAAATGCTATAAAATGCTTGCAGAAGCATACAGATTATCTTGGACATGGGGTTGCTTCTTTTATAAATACATTCGCACCTCAAAAGGTTGTTATTGGTGGTGGCATCTCAGACGCCGGTCAATTTTATATTAATATGATCAGTAAATCAGCGAATTCATATATGATGCCAAGTTGTGGAAGTAATACTGAAATTGTTGGAGCTAAACTTGGAAATAATGCAGGTAGTCTGGGTGCTGCGGCATTAGTTTTTAGCCAATAAATAATAGTTAAAATTTAAATATAGGTTCTTATGAATGATAAGTATTCCAAATGGATGTTTATAATTTTTCCTGCAGTAACCATGCTACTCGGATGGGGCTTAAGAGGGCATATTGGTGGTGGCCCATTTGGGGCTATGATTCCTGGGGCAATGGTAGCGCTTAGTTTAAGTATGCTTTTAAAGTTACCCTCAAATCTTGCGGCCATTATTGTAGTATTTGGTGTGGTGGGAATTGGTTTGGGGGGAGAAATGACCTATGGCCAAACACTCAGTTTTTTAAGATATCCGGAAACTATGTGGTGGGGTGTTTTAGCAACTACGGTTAAAGGTTCTGTATGGGGTGTACTGGGTGCATCTGTTTTATCCTTAGGCTTTATTTACAATCGATTGGGGAAGAAAATCATTGTTACTGCCTTTCTACTTTTGATGTTTGGTATGTTGATGGGGTTCAAGCTTATCAATCAACCAATGATCATCTATTTTTCAGACGCTGCAAATCCCCGCCCAGAATCCTGGGGAGCATTGTTGCTTGGGGCAATTTTTTTATTGGCCTATCTAAAGTATAAACTGGCTAGAGATGATTTTAAGATAATTTCTCGATTTGCCATCTTTGGATTAATTGGTGGTGGTCTTGGATTTGGTCTTGGTGGTTTCTGGTTTGTAATTGGTAGTGCATTACCTGAGGAAGTTGTTTTTAAGAGTTGGTGGAAAGCAATGGAATTTACTTTTGGATTCCTATTGGGTGCTTCACTGGGATATGCCACCTGGCTCTCCCGAAAAGAACTAAAATTTATCGGGAAATCAGGTATTAAAATAAACTCCCATTTGAATATCTACAGTGAACTTGGAATAACCTTGCTGATAGGTTTGCTTATTTATTGGATCATCCCTCAAAGTTTAGAGCCTTTTGTTGATGCTGCAAATGATAAAGACAGCATATTCATGTCTGGGTTAAGAGCTGTCTCACAGATCTTGATCAATTATTCCTTTTATGGATTCATTTTGGTTGTTGCCATAATGTACTTTCCTAAACTTGCTTGGCAAATTGGCATTACACTTACCTTTTGCCATTCGGCGATTGACCTTGTCCGTGATAATTTTCCAGAAATGCAGGCCAATTCGCCAATAATTGCTACGACTTTGGTGATCTTTTTAACTTTAATAGTTGCTTTACTAGCAGCCTATTTAAATGGTAAGAATGAAATAAAAAGATCTATGTTCTTACTTCTTGTATGGTCTCTTATGGCAATTTCATATTCAGCATTTTTGATTACCGGTCGTTGGAATGCATTTGAGTTGACCTTATGTGAAATAATTTGCCGACAATATTTTGTGGACATGATCTTTACTATTTCAGCTATCTTTATTAGCTGGATAGCAATAGAAAAAATTGAGAAAACTACTCACGATTTGGTTTAATTATTTTAAATCATTGCATTCTTGAGGAAAATTGATATACTGATTGAATAGAAACAGTTTTGTTGTACATATAAAAGTGAAAAAAAGTGAAAAAATTATTATTTGCAGTCTTATTAATAACAAGTCCAATAATTAGCAATAGTCAAGAAGTAGCTCCTAAAAAACCAAATGGTTATTACAGTAATCTAACTCTAAAAATTTCTTATGCTTTAGGAGGATTAAAGCTTATGGATACAGATTTTCCATTGCCGGATAATATCAAAGAGTATAAAGATATAGTTTATAAAACAGTAGAAAAAAAAGATTTAAAGCTCGATATTTATCATCAAAAAAATATTTCTGATACGACACCTTTGATCATTTTTATCCATGGTGGAGCATGGAAAAAAGGAGATAAACACAGTTATTGGCCTTATTTAATCCCTTATGCAGAAAAGGGGTATATCACTGCAACAATTCAATATCGCTTAACTGGCGAGGCAATTTATCCCGCACAACTCAACGATGTGATATCGGCCATTCAATGGTTACAGGAAAATGCAAATGAATATCATATCGATAAAAATAAAATAGCTTTGGTAGGAGGGTCAGCCGGTGGTCATCTTGCTATGATGGCTGCATATTCAGATGCTTCTTTGAAAATTAAGGGACTTGTAAATCTATACGGCCCTTCTGATCTCACTACGCCCTATGCTCAACAGACAGAATCTGTTCAAAAATTAATCGGTGCATCTTATCAGGAAGTTCCTGAGCTCTATAAGATGGCATCGCCTATAACTTATATCAGCAAAGATATTCCTCCAACCCTTACTTTTCAAGGAACACTTGACGAACTTGTTCCCTATGAACAATCAGATAATTTAGATAAAAAAATAAAAGAAGCGGGAGCAATATCCTACTATCATAAACTAAAAGGTTGGCCCCATACGATGGATATGAGCGTAAAGGTAAATGAATACTGCCAATATTATATGGATGAGTTCTTTGAAAAATATATCCCTAAAAATTAAAATTATTATGAAAAATATTTATGTTCAATCAATCACAAAGTCCTTTATTTTTATTGTATTCATAATTGGTTTTAGCATAGACGTTAAAGCTACCAACATAAAAGAATTGTTTAATACTTATTCAAACAAACAGATAGTTGGAAATGTTGCCTCAATCGATCTAACTCCCGATCTCAGTATGAAATTTGCCTTAGGAGGTTATGGTAGTAGAATGAGCAAACCCGCTGAGGCGGTTCATGATAGAATTTGGGCAAAAGCTCTAGTTCTAAAGGAAGGGGATAAAAAATATGCAATTGTCACTTTGGATGTTCTTGGGCTACCTCCAAACGTAAGGCCTCAATTAATACAATCCCTTGCTGCCTACGGATGGAATATGGAAAATATAATGTTATTACCTAGCCACAGTCATACTAGTTTTGACATGCCGGCATTGAACGATAAAAACAATCTGAACAGCCCTCAAATTGGTATTTTCCAACCAGAATTACTGGAGTATGTCATTGATGCGCTTTCCAATTTAATTAGAGAAGCAGATAAAAACTTGCAACCCGTAAAAATTGGAACCAGCAGTATTCTACTTAAAAATATGAACCGCAACAGACGTGGGGACCCTGATGTAGATAATGAAATTACCCTAACACGCATTGATCATTTAGATGGCACACCAATGACTGCCCTTGTAAATTGGACAGCACACCCAACATTTATGAGTGGTAGTGATATGTGGGTATCTGGTGGGTGGCCTGGATATCTTCAACGAGAACTGGAGCAATGGATTGGAAATGGTGTAACGGTAATGTATTATAATGGCGCAGAAGGGGATCAATCTCCAATTGGTAAAGGAGGAGGAAGTCATTATGAAACAGCAGAAATTTATGCAAGAGAATTGGCAATTAATGTGTTGGAAGTCTATCAAAACGTCAAGACCAGTTCTAACATCAAGTTTGAATATAACTACAATACCATTGAACTACCGAAGAGAAAAGTGCATCCATCTTTTATGGAAACTGGAGGAGAGGAGTATAACTTAACTCCAGAAGCGTTAGATATAGTCTTAAAAGTGATGAGTCCTGAAAAGACAAATATTGGGGCTCTAAGAATTGGAGAACTACTAATTGTTGGAGCACCCGGAGAGATGGCTGCTGGGCTAGGCCTAAACATAAAAAATAAGCTAAAAGAAAAAGGAATTAAGCACCCTGTAATAGGAGGGCTTGCAAATGAGTGGATCAGTTATATCTTAAGTGCCGATCAATATAATCACGGTGAAGGATATGAGTCCAGCGTTAGTTTTTACGGAGATGGATTGGGTAAATTAATTGTGGATGGAATGCTGAAAACGTCAATCCCTTTGACAAAATAGTTCAAACTTAAAAAAGTAATTGAGTATAGTCGGAAATCTTTAATACTATAAAGATTTCCTGTATAGAACAATAAGATAAATTAAAAAAGTGAGTAAACTAAAGAAATCGGACCTAATTCTTGCGGTGTTTATTTGCGTAAATATATTATCCTGTTCAACAAAAACCTCTTCACTGGATCACAAATTAACCGATCGGAAATTTCAAGGAATTCCGAGTTTGGCCATCAGTCCTAATGGTCGGCTTTGGGCAACCTGGTACGCAGGCAAAACACCTGATGAAGATCAAAATAATTACGTTGTTATTTCTACGAGTGGAGATAATGGAGAATCATGGACAGAAAAATTGATCATTGATCCTGATGCTGAAGGACCCATTCGTGCTTTTGACCCGGAGATATGGTTGGACCCCAATGGAAAACTTTGGATTTTTTGGGCTGAGACAATTGGTCATGACGGAGCGAATGCAAGTCTTTGGGCTAAAATAAACGAAAATCCCAATGAGGAAAAATCTGAATGGACAGAGCCAATTCGTATTACAGATGGCGTAATGATGTGCAAACCAACAGTTCTTTCCAATGGTGACTGGTTTTTACCCGTATCCACTTGGCGAGAAACAGACAATAGTGCCAGAATTATCGTCACTACAGACCAAGGTAAAACATTCACGATTCGTGGAGCTTGTAATGTGCCCGTAGAAATGCGTTCCTATGATGAACATATGATCGTTGAGAGAAAAGATAAATCCCTATGGATGCTGGTTCGAATTAAGAATGGTATTGGAGAAAGTACTTCGAATGATAAAGGAAAAACATGG
>Ga0209013_10002074_pt1 | contig 18345 bp, 16 predicted proteins | sample Cruoilmetagenom2_FD_187291 | JGI IMG/M metagenome (GOLD analysis project Ga0209013, IMG submission 187291) | Oil polluted marine microbial communities from Coal Oil Point, Santa Barbara, California, USA - Sample 2 (SPAdes) (version 2) | ecosystem: Environmental > Aquatic > Marine > Oil seeps ...
CTATCCAGCTGAGCTATGAGTGCACATTTAAAATGTAGTAGCGATATTTTAGAGCGCAATTATAGCCAAAAAAGTCTTTAAACTACTTTCAAAAACGCTTCTATATTTCAAGTAAATGCATGGGCGCAAATAATTTGATCGCTCTTGGATTGGAAATAAACGTATGATTGTAAGGATGTTCCAATTCTATCGTCTCAAATTTATCCAGTGTGAATTGTTTTTTTAGTGCCTTTGCATGTGTACCGAACAAGATCAGTTTTGGTGCACTCTCTTCGAGTGCATTTAAAAGTGTTTGCACAAAAGGTTTCCATGCTTTTATATGTTTTACGGAACTCTTCTTATCTGTAAAAATAAGTGCTGTATTTAAAAGCAATACACCATTCTTTTCAAAATTCATGCGCAACTCTTCTATGGAGTCTATCATTTTTGATTTATCTAATCTATGTATCGCTTCTTGGGAGGTATCATCTATTGTAAGCCTGTCACTGGCTACCAGTGCCATCTTTATAAAGTTACGTAGACTTGTAGCACGATTTACTTCTTTACTCAAACCCGAGGGTGAAAAGAGGTGCTCTACTTTAGTATCTATAAATGCATACCCACCGGCACTCTCTTTTCTTGGATAAGGATCCTGTCCGAACAAGATATATTTTACTTTGTCTTTGGGAAGTGTATTAAAAGCGTTGAAGTAGTTTTCTTTAGAAGGGAAATAGCCTTCATCTTTTTCTAAAAATCTTTGATAGTCTGCTTCAAGAGAGGCATAGGCTTCAGATAGAATGATATCCCAGGAGCCTTTGGACATCAATCTCTCTTTTTAAGTTTATCAAACTTAATAATAAGCTCGATCTTGCTTACAGGTATACCCAGCTTTTCAGAGACAAACGCTTTACTTTCCCCTGCGTTGATGAGTTCCATCACTGTATCAAGAGCAGAAAAGTTTTCTATCACATCTGTCACTGCTACACGAGATGCTTCATAGTTTGCTATGGTGGTATCTTTTATCTCTAGTATCTCATTTAACTTTTTATTCTCATCTCTTAATTTACTGTTCTTCCCTATCAATATAAACACTATAACGAGCAGAACGAACACCAATCCAATAGCCATGATCTCTATCATTCCCATCTATAAAACCTCCAATATAATTAGAATTAAAAAAACAAAACCCAAATATCCATTGACTGTAAAAAAGGCTTTGTCTATCTTTGTAAAATCTTTGTTGACAATGTAATGTTCGTAAGTCAACATAATAGCAGAAAAAAGTACGGCAAGTTGTGCCCATAGACCTAATCCTGCTGTATAGACAAAAAACGACCAGAATATAATAGCCAACACATGAAACACCCTGGCGATCCACATCGTCTTCTTTGCTCCGAACTTGGAAGGAATCGAATGCAAGCCGTTGGCTTTATCAAATGCCATGTCTTGTAGAGAGTAGAGAAGATCAAATCCTGCGACCCAGAACATGACCCCTATTGCCAGATAGACAGACCATAACGTGATCTCACCACTCACAGCCACCACCCCCGCAATAGGAGCCAACCCTAAGCTTACACCCAATATGAGGTGTGCTAGGGAAGAAAATCGTTTGAACAGTGTATAGGCACCTAGTACAGCTAAAATAGGTACAGAGAGTTGAAAGGCTAACGTATTCACAAAATATGCTACGATGATAAACAAGATGGCATTCATAAAAATAAACCCGATCATCTGTACATTGGATACCCTGCCATCTACAGAAGGCCGCCCTTTTGTTCGAGGATTTAGGATGTCAACATCCCTGTCAAGATAGCGGTTGACTCCCATGGCAAAATTACGTGCAGAGACAGCAGCTAGAATACCCAAAAAAAACAATTTCCAGCCAAACCAGCCAGAACCACTATCATGGGACGAAGCAACAAGCATAGCGATAAAGATGAAAGGCAGAGAAAATACTGAGTGTTTTAACATGACCAGTTCAGAAAAATCATTCAGTTTTTTTAAAAAATTATTATTTATTTCTTGCTCACTGCTCACTGCTTACTGCTCACTTTCTACGGATGTCGGATTTTAAGTTTTGAATTGAGTGACCATGCAATGACCAGTGTTAACGCACCGATCACGTAAGGGTTGGCAATAATATGATACGCATACAGAAGATAAAGTATCCAAAGAAGGATTGCGCCAAGTGGTGTCGGTACTCCTACAAAATATTTTGCAGCTTCCCCTACTTCAACACCTATATTGAATTCGATCAGTCGTCTCAATCCAGCGATGATATAAAGGATAAATACCAATCCCAAGATCAATTGCGCAGTTCCAGAACTGTTTTCGGTAATCGCATAATAAAGTAAAAAAGATGGCATGATCACAAAGGAAACAAAGTCTGCAAAACTGTCAACCTGAATACCAAACTCTGTGGAGAGATTGTATTTTCTTGCAACTTTTCCATCTGCAATATCCAATGCACCCGCTATCCATGCTAAAATGATCGCTGTAAAATAATCTCCATGTACAATAAAATGTATAGCGATCAAACCTGCAGCAATGTTTCCAAATGTAATCAGATTCGCGATATTGAAACGGTTATTTTTATCGAAGAGATCCATTAAAGCTCCAAAATTTATTTGTCTTATTTTACCCTCTTAGCACTTAACCCTTAACACTTAGCACTAACTTGTTATGATTACAACATGACAACCTTCAAACAAATTGCACTCATAGGTCCTACTGCATCAGGGAAAACAGCTCTTTCCATTAAAATAGCACAACAGATGAATGCCAATATCCTTTCTCTTGATTCTCTTTCTATCTACAAAGAGATAGACATTGTCTCTGCCAAACCAAGTATGGAGGAGCGTTCTGGTATAGCGCATTTTGGGATCGACCATCTCTATCCTGATGAAAGCTTTGATGTCACAACCTTTATAAAGCTTTACCGTGAAGTTTATGCAAAATGTTTACAGGAGAATAAAAATCTTGTCATCGTCGGGGGAACAAGTTTTTACCTGAAAATGCTTATTGAAGGGATAAGCGAGGTACCTAAGATCTCTGAAGTGAACAGACAGGAAGCAAAAAAATATTTAGAAGATCTAGAGGAAACCTACAGCTGGCTTCTGGATTTGGACACGCTTTATATGTCAAATATAGAAGCCAATGACAGCTACCGTATCGAAAAAGTGTTGCATCTCTATTTGGAGACAAAACAGATCCCTACTGAATATTTTAGACACAATCCGCCAAAACCTGCAATCACTGCTCCCCTGCCTGTCTATCAGATAGTGTGGGAGAGAGAGGCTTTGCGTAAGAGAATCGCTTTACGCACAGATATCATGCTTAAAGAGGGTCTCATCGATGAAGTGTGTATGCTTGAAAAAAAATATACCCGTGCACCCCACTGTATGAAATCTATAGGTATTAAAGAGACACTGGCTTATCTTGATGGCATATATGATAAAAAGATGCTCCTGGAAAAGATAACAACCAATACTGCAAGGCTTGCCAAGAGACAAACAACATTTAATAATTCTCAGTTTGATCATGTGATAAAAGGGAGTGTTGAAGCGTTGGAGAAAATGTTGTTACCGTAGGATCGCACCTAAAGGTATTTCCTTTGGTCATTTATCGACCACACGATGAAGGTGGGTAAACCCACCCTACGTGAAATTAATACCCGCTGGCCGAGATCATATAGTACAAGTACGATACGAGCGGCTGTATGTAAAAGATCGCCGTTACGGTTGCAACTGTTGCAAGACCGATGATCACCATCAACGGTTTTGAAATGTTATAGTAAACCGTATCTACATCTTTTACCGGCTCTTTCAGGAACATATACACAATGAGCTTCAAGTAATAGTACGCTGCGATCGCAGAGTTAAGCCCCATAACGATCGCTAACCAGATATAACCGGCATTGACCGCTGCCTGCATAACGTAGATCTTACCCCAGAATACCGAGAACGGAGGCACACCTGCAAGTGATAACATAAAGAGTGCCATAATGACTGCACCCATAGGCATGATCTGGATAAGTCCTGCAAATTTTTCAAAGGGATGATCATGACGATTGTTAAATCTTCTCTTTTTATGACGAGAGATCCATAACATGGCAAAGGCACCAAGGTTGGTGAACATAAAGAGTGCATAGTACAGGAAGATACTTGTATTACCCTCTGTTGTATCTAAAGCCAGTGCTGCCATGATGAAACCGGCATGTGAGATGGATGAGTATGCAAGCATACGTTTGACATCATTCTGCACCAGTGCCATAATGTTTGCCAGTGTCATGGTAAGTACTGCTATCACCAGGATAATGATCCTGACCCACTCCACACCCAGGTCAATATACATACCAAAGATCCTGATACTCACAACAAATGCAGCGATCTTTGGAACCACTGACATATACCCTGCCAATGGTGCAGAAGCACCTTCATAGACATCCGGTGCCCATGTATGGAAAGGGAAGAGTGAAAGCTTAAAGGCAAAGGCAACCAGTAACAATACTGATGAACCGAAGATAGCGATCATGAGTCCTGTTTCATTCATACGTGTCGCCATCACTTCAGCTACTTTATAAAGCTCTATTGAACCTGTCAGTGCATAGACCACGGCTGACCCCATAGCAAAGAAACCTGCTGCAAGTGCACCCATCGTAAAGTACTTCACTGCCGCCTCATAAGAGTTCGCTCTGTTGTGCAAAGCGATTAGCGTATAGAGTGAAAGTGACGCAGTTTCAAGTCCGACAAAGATCAGAATGAGGTTATCTGAAGCAACCATGAACTGGAATCCTGCGATCATAAACAGGAAAAGTGCAAAGAATTCAGGATAGGAATACTCATGGAATCTTTTTGATGTCAAAGCCAATGGGATAAAGATCATTGAACCACCGATGATCATCAATTGTGAAATAATGGAAATTCCATCGATAAGCATCACATCAAAGAAACCGCGTTCATTGACATTCAACCCCAGAACGGAACCAAAGTCGATGAAGAGTATCAGGATCGTCATCATCACGTAGAGTGACTTATCCAGTTTATCATTGAGCAGATCAATGATCAAAATGATCAAACCGCCTGCAATAGCAATAAGCATAGGGGCAAGGGTGATAAGGTTTAGGCTTTCTAAACTGACATTAATAGGCGCTAACATTATTTTGCCTCCTTAACAGATTTTGGTACTTTTATCATATCTTTTGCCTCTTGTGTAATGGCTTTTTCATCCATAAACACTAACAAGGCATTAACAGAGTTATTTATAGGTCCAAGTACTGGCTTAGGATAGACACCTAACCAGATAACAATCGCAACCAATGGGATAAGAGACCATGTCTCTCTGGCATTTAGGTCTTTTAATTTTTTGTTCTCTTCATTGTCCAATGGCCCAAAGAAAGTAAACTTCATAACTCTAAGCATATAAACGGCTCCAAGGATGATAGAAGTACCTGCCAAGATGGTCATCATTGGTGACACTTGATAGAAACCAAGAAGCACAAGGAATTCACCGACAAAACCGATCGTAAGCGGTAAGCCGACAGCTGCCATAAGCATGATCCCGAAGATGACGGCATATTTAGGCATCACTGCTGCCAATCCACCAAATTCAGACATCAGTTTTGTATGTCTTCTCTCATAGATCATACCCACAAGCATAAACAGTGCACCTGAAACGATACCGTGTGATAACATTTGGAACACTGAACCTGAAAGCCCTTCTGCATTCATTGCAAAAAGACCAAGCATGATGATACCCATATGCGATACTGAAGAGTATGCAACAACTTGTTTAACATCTTTTTGTGCGTATGCGATCATCGCTGTGTAGATAACCATGATCAAGGACAATACAGCTATTGGCGTTATCGCCATCACAGAGGCATCAGGGAACATTGGGAGTGAAAATCTTACAAATCCATAGGTACCCATTTTTAGAAGTACCGCTGCAAGTATCACTGAACCAATCGTCGGTGCCTGACCGTGTGCATACGGGATCCAAGTATGGAATGGGAACATCGGTACTTTGATCGCAAATCCTATAAAGAACGCTGCAAACAGCCATAGTTGATAATCAACAGGCAGAACCAATGCATACCAGTCTGTAATAGAGAAGCTCCAAACACCTGTAAGGCTATGGTAAAGATACGCTACGAATAACATACCCACAAGCATGATAAGTGACCCTGTAAAGGTATAAAGGAAAAACTTAATAGAGGCATAGATCCTTAACGGTCCGCCCCATGCACCGATGATATAAAGCATCGGAACCAGTGAAAGTTCCCAGAAAAGGTAGAAGATGATCGCATCAAGTGCAACAAATACACCTATCATCGTCATCTCCAGGAAAAGAAGTGTGACGATCATATTTTTAATGTTCTTCGTTTCACCCATAGAAGCCATACCGACCAGTGTCATCAATGTTGTCATAAGAATAAGGAACAATGAGATACCATCCGCACCAAGATAATACGAAATACCCATATCAGGGATCAAAGGGATCATCTCTACAAACTGCATACCTGCGTTTGCTGTATCAAAACTGAACCATAACCATAAAGAAAGCAAGAATTCTATCGTTGCAACGGTAATACCGTATGTCCTTGCACTCTCTTTATCTACTACAAATCCTAACAGTCCTGCAACTGCCGGAAAAAACACCAATATACTTAAAATATTATCCATTTCGACCCCCCTAAACTAACATCGCTGAAATTGCAGCGACTACCAACAGTATAACAGCACCTACAGCCATCCAATTAAGATAATTGGAAAGGTTACCTGTCTGCATACTTCTTGTTTTATCGCCCGTATGATAGAAGAATTTAGCAATATTATCTACCGTTGCATCTACTATTTTTAAATCTACTTTATTCCAGAACATTTCAGAGACCATCATATACGGTTTAGTAATGAACTCCTCATAAAACACTGGTACATAGTATTGATTGATAAGCAATTTATAGAAAAAGCCGTTTGCCACTTTTTCACTCGGTTTAAATGCATGTTCACCTTTTCTTGCATATTTGTAATAAGCCAAAACAATACCCGATAGTGCAATAAAGATAACCAAAAGTCCGAGCCATACAGCGAGGTGATGGGTGTGATCACTCATTTCATACTGTACGCTTTCACCTATTTTGTAAATAAATGCTTTGTACTGATTCATGAACAGACCTGTGATCATCGCGAGTATCGCCAATGGAGACATCGCCACAAGTACGAATTTATACATTTCATGAGGATGGAATCCTAGCGCTTTATAACGCTCTTCACCATGGAAAGAGAGGAATATCTGTCTGAATGAGTAAAAGGCTGTCATACCCGCTGTAAGAACAAGAATTCCCCACAACACATAAGTATGTTCATTAAATGCTGTTTCAATGATGGCATCTTTTGAATAGAAACCTGCAAAGAACGGTAATCCGGCTAAAGCAATAGAAGCGATGGTCATATAGATCCACGTAGGTCTCATTACTTTTCTAAGTCCACCCATTTTAAAGAGGTCAAGTTCATCATGCATCGCGTGCATGACGTTACCTGCTCCCAAAAAGAGCAGTGCTTTAAAGAATGCGTGTGCAGCAAGGTGGAAAAGTGCGATCCAGTAAGCACCAAGTCCTGCTGCTGCAAACATGTACCCTAACTGTGAAAGTGTAGAGTAAGCAATAATTCTTTTCAAGTCACGTTCAACCAGTGCCATAGATGCTGCGTAGAATGCAACAAATGTACCTAAGCTCGCAATGAAGAAACTCACCCCTCCCACTTCAGGCATAGAGTAAAGCGGATTCGCTCTGATCACAAGGAAAACCCCTGCTGTTACCATCGTCGCTGCGTGGATCAAGGCAGAAACAGGTGTAGGACCTTCCATTGCATCTGTTAACCATGTATGAAGCGGGAATTGAGCCGATTTACCCATAGCACCAATGAAGAGGGCTATCGCTGCAGCTATTAATACCGCATCACTTAGGTATGGAAGCTGTGCAAATACCACGTCGTACTGTAAAGAACCTGTGTTCCAGTAAAGGATAAAGATACCGATCAACATTCCAAGGTCAGCAATACGGTTCATAATGAACGCTTCGTTTGCTGCCCATGATGGAGAGATAGACGGATTTTCGTCTCTTGTCTGGTCTGCTTTGTGATACCAGAAACCAATCAGTAACCAGGAACAAACACCAACCCCTTCCCAACCAATGAAAAGACCTAAGAAGTTATCTGACATGACAAGTATCATCATAGAAAATACGAAAGCAGAAAGATACGAGAAGAATCTGTTAAAACTCTTATCATGATCCATATATCCAATCGCATAAACATGTACAACTGTAGAAACCAACGTCACTACTGTCATCATGGTGACAGAGATCTGATCGACGACAAAACCAAATGACACATTAAAATCACCTGCGTTTATCCAGTCCATCATACGGACATTAATCACCTCACCAGTTACATAGAGGTTATATGCCAATATCGCTGAAGCAGTAAAAGCGAGACCAATCAGTGTTGAACCCACAATACCGACAAATATTTTTCTTTCAGTCATACCAAACAAGGCTGCAAAAAGAGAGCCGACAAACGGTGCAAAAAGTGCTATATATACTAAATTTTCCATCATTAACCTCTCATTTTTGCCAGGTCGTCAAGATCCAGACTTTCGTGTTTTTTATACAATACGATCAAGATACCAAGTCCAACTGCCACTTCACTCGCCGCAATAGCGATGATAAAGAATGCAAACATTTGACCTGTTAGATCATTGTAGTAATGTGAGATTGCTGCAAATGCAATATTGACTGCATTTAGCATCACTTCTGTTGCGAAGAAAAGCATCAAAAGATTTCTTCTTCTTAGTACCCCGACCAATCCTATGGAAAAGATTATCGCTGAAACGATCAGGTAGTGAGAAAGACCTATCATTTTTCATCCTTTACTATCATAATTTCATCGTCTGCACTTATATCTTCAGTGAGACTCTCATCCATTTTCTTACCTGCAAGCATGATACCTGCGATCATTGCCACAAGTAACATCACTGCTGCAACTTCAAAAGGTACAAGGTACTTGGTGAAAAGTACAATACCTACATCTTGTGCATTACCTACGCCTTCGTGCATAGGGTACAGTGCTTGTATATTTTCTGAAAAAATAGGTGCTGCGAACATCAGTACCAGTACCAATGCGCTCATGCCGCCAAGTAAAAATACCAAAGCATTGCTGGTGTTTTTCTCTTTGATATCTCTTGTTGTATCAAAGAACATCATCGCAAATGAATAAAGTGCCATAATAGCCCCTACATAAACGACGAGTTGAACCACACCAAGGAAATCCGCCCCCAGGATAAAGAAAAACCCTGAGATAAGTACCATACCCGAAGCCAAAGCTGTCATGGCATATAAAATGTTTTTACTCATGACCGTAACCAGGAATAGTCCTATGGTCAAAACTGAAAAGAGATAAAAAGCAAATCCTTCCATGGTCATTAAAGATGCTGCAAAGTTTTCTAACATATTATCCTCCTCCCTAGTACGCTAATGGCGTTTGTTTAATATTTTCGTCTGCATTCGGAGACACGGCACCAAATCCATCGTACTCTTGCTGCAGGTTCAATTTATCGATAGGTGTCAACATATCTTCAAAAAGTGAGAACCCGGCTCTTTGCTCTGAAGCATTTTCATAACGCGGTCCGTGAACAATAGCAAGTTCCGGACATACTTCTGCACAATACCCACAAAAGATACAACGGCCAAAGTTAATGGTATACTCACTAACTTCTTTACGTTGCTCTTCATCATATCTCGTATCCATAGAGATACAGTTCGAGATACAGATCTTTTCACAAAGTCCACATCCTATACATCTGTAATTACCAGATTCCAGCAATCTCAGCATATCGTGGATAGCTCTGTATCTCGGCGAGATAGGCAATTTTTCAAATGGATATTTAACTGTATGCATATCATTTGCAAAAAGTGCTTTCAGCATCGCTTTCATAGTCACACCAAGACCTACAAAAAGTTCACCTTTAAATGTTCTTTTTGCCACTTGAACAAACTGAGCCATGCCAGTTTCAGGTGTTTTCCCCACATCAAGTGTTTTATAGTTTTGGGTCCCTACATTTCTGTTTTTAAATTGTTCTAAACTCATACCTGCTCCCTTATACCATCATCACTAATGCAGTGATCACAATGTTGATCATCGCGATAGGCATTAATACTTTCCAACAAAGCCACATTAGCTGATCTGGTCTAATATGCGGCCATGATGCTCTTACCCATAACATGAGAAAGAAGAAGAATGCGATCTTCGCCATAATGAATAGCCATCCCAATGCACCCTCTGCATCATATCCCCCCAGGAATACCACGGATGCAATGACCGCAACCGTGATCATGTTCGCATACTCACCGATGAAGAACATACCCCAGCGCATACCGGAATACTCTGTTGCATACCCGGAAACAACTTCTGCTTCATGCTCAAGAAGGTCGAACGGGGTTCTGTTCGTCTCAGCAAAACCTGCGATGAGGAAAAGAATAAAGGCTACCGGCTGCTGCCAGATAAGCCATGAACCAATGCCACCTGCTTGATAATCATTAAAATCGACAAATGACAATGAACCTACCAACATGATCGGTGCCAAGATAGAAAGTCCGGTCACTACTTCATAAGATAAAAACTGAATAGCCGTTCTGGCTGCCCCGATGATACCCCATTTATTGGCTTGAGACATACCGGCAAGCAGCGGACCGTAAAGTCCTGCTGCCATCATACCGAGTACAAACAACACACCAATATTCAAGTCAGATGCAATAGACGGTACAAAAGTGCCTCCAAGCAAAGGAATGAATTCTGGAACAGTGAAGTCCGGAAAGACCGGCACCGCTGCTAAAGCGATGAATGCAGTAGCCGCAGTGATCACCGGTGCGATCATAAAGATAAGTTTATTTGCATTCTGCGGAATGATATCTTCTTTAGTAAAAAGTTTAATTCCATCTGCCGCAATTTGCAATAAACCATAGGGTCCTACGTGCATAGGTCCAAGACGTCTCTGCATGAATGCAAGTACTTTTCTTTCTATAAATGTACCAAATCCAGCCAAAGCCGAAAGTACAGCCAGAATAATCACCGCTTTAATGATGACACCTGTTACTGTAACCTGTGGTAAAGTTTCTACGAGTGTTGTTTCCATATTACACCTTTCTCAATGTTACTGTTTGATATCTAGACTCTCCAAAGAGACCATATACATCTTCTGCAGCTTTAAAATCCGGTACTTTCACAATATCGCCTAAGATCTTTTCATCTGCAACTACATCTAAAGTAATGCTTCCGTTTTCAAATACTACTTCTACTTTTTCACCTAAAGTCTCTGCTTTTTCAACAGATGCGTACAATGCAAATGTTTCAAAAATTTCGTGAGACTTGTCTGTAAAATCATTGAATTGTCTGGCAGGGTTACATCTGTATGCGATCTCTCCCTCAAGCACCGAACTTTCATCAAACTTCTCTACTTCCGGCAGATCCGTTTCTGCATTATTTGTTTCCAATCTATATCCGCGGTTATCTACACCCTGGTTTGTAAATGCATTTGGAAGAGCGTCAAACTCAAGTGCTTTGAAACCTCTCTCCTCAGGCAATATGGCTGTCCAGTCTATCGTCAATTCCGGAGCACCTACCAAGGCTTGGACAAGATCATTGAGCTCATATCCTGCATACTCTAAAGCAGCATTGGTAGGAAGCACACGCTTGGCAATGCTTGTCAGTGTTCCTTCCTGCTGGTTCATGGCCGGCATGTCCAGGTCACCTGTACCCAGTGCAGAAAGCCTAAAGTCACCATTTTCATTATACCCGATTGTGTACCCTGAAGCTGCATCATCCAGATCACAGATCAGTGCGACACCCAGTGCATTTGACTTGGGAGGTGTCATCACAACATCAATGTCACAGCTTGCTTCAACAAGTGCCACAAGTTTTGCAATATTCTCTGCTTTGTCATGGAAGTAAAGATCTTCACCCAGCATCATAGAGAAAGACTCTTTCTTCTTCATCATTTTTGCAAACAGATCATCAAACTTGGAAGCATCACCGCCAAGCAGATCAACCAATCCGTTTGTCGTTACTGTGATCTCTTTTTCAACCATCTCAGTTACTTTTTTGGATACTTCTTCCTCTTCACCTGTCTCTTCATTTAAAACCATCTCTTTCACTGTTTTTAGTTCTTTTTCTTTGATCGTCTTCGTCTCTGACTTTCTAAAGCTCTCGATGTACTCTTTTACATCAGAAGGAAGTTTATCTTTATCTGCAAACAGATCAAGTACCAGATAAAGTGCTGCTTCTTCAAGACCGACTTTGTGGTTAAAGACTTCTACGTTTTTACCGAACCCGGGGATAAGTGTATCACCTACCGGATGGAAGTAGAGTCCTGCACCTTTGTTAAGCTTTTGTACGTTATTGAACGCATACTTTAATGCCGGAGAATCATTTCTGAGTGCTGCACCGATAGAGATGACAAAATCCGATTTTTTCATGATGGCATCTGTATCTGTGGTCCAGAGTGAATTCCCGGAAGCTGCTTCATAATGTGCTAAGAATTTTTGGAATGCCCTTACTTCAGGGTTGTAGAGTTTGAGTCCCATTTTTTCTTTAAGCGTTTGAAGCATCATCGCTTCTTCATTTGTGATCATGGAATTAAAACGGACAGACTCTGCTTTTTTGAAAGCTTCAATAGCCGCAGAAAATGCTGTTTCATTTTTAGACACACCTGCATTTTCGAAATCATAGGCAAAACGTGCTGAACCGTCCAATGAAACATAAGACCATTCATTGGTGATGCGAAAGATCTTCTCATCTCTGTTTTCTATGGAAGTAGGTTTGACTTCATAATAGATCTGCGCACCGTCAGATGAGTGCGCTGCCACGGCCGGTACTCTTTTTAAGTCCCAGGCATTTGACGTATAGACAAAGTCACGTGATGCAAGTGCACCTACCGGACATACAGCGATACATTCACCACAGTCAGAACAGTTTGTAAATTCTGTACCGTTACTCGGAGCGATCACTGACTTTTGAAGTTTGTTCCACATAGAGTAGGCATCTTTTGGCATAGAGTCTTTGTAGCCTTTGTCAAGCTCTGCGCCGCCACGTTTCACTGTCGTGAGCGCTGAGTCACCTATCATATCTTTACAGACAGTCGTACAACGCTCACAGACGATACAAAGACCCGGATCGTAATGAAGTACCGAAGACCAGTTCACTGTTTCACGTTTTGTATCAGGGATCATGTAAGATTGTGAATCAACACCCAGTTCAAGTGTATAGTTTTGCAACTCACACTCTCCTGATTTATCACAGACACCACACTGAAGCGGGTGATTGACATCATAAACTTCCATGATCGCTCTACGCTCTTCAAGAATGTTCGGTGTGTCGATCGTGACTTCCATCCCTTCTTTTACTTTTGCGTTACATGCATAGACCTGTTTCCCGTCTGCTTCTACCAGACAGATACGACACGCCAGTGTTGGCGAACATCTTGTCAGGTAACATATAGCCGGGATAAAGACATCGTTGGCACGCGCAGCATTAAGGATATATTCACCCTCTTTTGCCTTAAACTCAGTACCGCCAATTTTGATAGTAATCATATTATCTACCGTTTGAACTTCACTCATATTAGCTTCCTATCTTTAAATTTTCTTGCATAATTTCTAATCTGCTAAATCTATAAGAGGATACCAAAGGGGTACTTAATCCCATATCATATGTAGGGTTAAGCGCAATGGTTCCTTTCATAGATGTATCAATCTTAAACACGCGTTTAAACGTCACTCCATCGATCATGAAAGAGATATTTTCTCCGTCAGATAACTTTGTTGCTGTTGCAAACTGTTGGGAACCAGACAAAACTGCTTCTTTTGCCAAAGGTTCACAGAGCGCAGTAAAGGCTGAGAATTGCTCGTTGGGATTACACTGATAAACGATCGCGCCATCAAAACCATCAAGTTCTGCCACCTCTTCCAGAGTTTCATTTACTGTTGCTTCCTGCTCAGATAAAAGATATCCTCTATGCTCTGTACCTACTGTATCGAAATAGTCCGGAAGCGAATCAAACTCTTGTGCTTCAAAGCCTTTGTCTGCAGGAAGTGCTTTTGTATACTCAATAGTATACTCGGCATTCAGACCTAAAGCATTAGCAATATCATTCAAGACATATCCGCCATACGGAACTGCCACATTCATAGGCACCACACGTTTGTCATTGCTGGTCAGTGTACCTTCCTGCTGATTGAGTGCCGGCATATCCAGGTCACCCCCACCCAATGCAGACAATGTAAAGTCAGCCGCAGCGTTATAGCCTACCGTTTTTCCTTTAGCTTCATCGTCAAGATCACAAATAAGTGACACACCCATCGCATTTCCTGCCGGTGGCACACAGACAACATTAAAGCCTGCATACTTCTCCAGGAGTGCTAGCAATTTTGCTATCTGTACAGCTCTCGGGTGCGCATAAAGGTCAGATCCAAGCACTAACGAGAACCCTGATTTTTTGATCAATGATCTTCTTAAGGCTTCAAGCTCTTCTTCCCCCACATTCGACTCGGCACTCAGGTTGCCGATATCCAGGTCATCTAAAAATGCTTTGACTGCTTCAGGCAATTCAATGTCTCTAAGTAGCGTATCTGCAAGCAGTGCAGCCACACCCTCTTCAGATCCCGCTTCATACTTGATGAACTGGGTAACAATATTTTTCATCTCAGGGTCTTCAAGCGGATGCATATAGGCAACTCTTGCACTGTGCCATTTACTCGCCATATTGATATGATACTTCACTGTTGGGGAGTCATCATTTATCTTTGTCCCTAAAACAATCACAGCTTTTGAGTCAGAAATACTTTTAAGTGTTCCCGAATACAAAGATTTACCAGTCACTTCACTATACGCCTGCATAAACTTTTGATACGCCCTTGCCTCACCGGAAATAAGTTTGGCACCCGTTTTTTCTTTGATCTTTTGTAAGATCAACGCTTCTTCATTAGTAATCTGTGGTGCAAAAAGTATACTGTCTGCATTTTTCACCGCTTCTACTGCTGCGGCAAATGCTTTGGCATCTTTACTTACGTTTTTGTTGTCATAGTCAAAACCGTATCTCCCCGCACCACAGAGTGAAGTAAATTCAAAGTTGTTGGTCATACGGTAAATTTTGTCATGCTTAACTTCATAGGTCATTTGACATCCGCCGCCACAGTGAGGACAGGCAGAAGGTATCTTTTCAAGTTCCCAGGCATTTGTTGAGTACTTGAAGTTCGTATCTACCAGTGCACCCACCGGACACACTGCTGCCGCCTCACCCAAAGAGGCATAGTTTTTCTCTTTTTTGATGTTCACGATCGTTGAAGAATAGCCACCAAATTTGAGTTGCAGCGCTTCATCTCCAGTAATTTCCGTGGATACCCTGACACATTTTTCACACATAATGCAGAGTGCAGGGTCATAAGAGACATGTCCCCAGTTCTCAACTGGTCTGTGCTGATCACGTGTGGTAAAAGGCTGCGTATCCACATCAAATTCCATCGTTTTATTCTGCAAATCACATTCACCGGACTTATCACATACTCCACACTCTAAAGGGTGGTTAACATTGTAAAGTGTCATGATATTTTGACGTTCTTGATGCAGCGTTTCATTATTTGTAGTAATGACCGCACCGTCTGTCGCTTTTTCCTGACAAGAGAGTATGGCTCCCTCTACACCTTCCACATCGACAATACACATACGGCATGATGCGATAGGTTTTACTTTCGTCAAGTAACACATGGTAGGAATATAAATATCATTTTCACGTGCGATCTCTAAAATGGTTTTACCAAAAGTACTTTGACACGTTTTACCATCAATGGTAAGCGTGATCGGCTTTCCTGTATTTATTGAATTATGTACACTCATCTTACACCGCCTCCCATCACACTGCTACCATGGAGATATAATAACAACGCATACATCTTTCCGCTTCAGCAATGGCTTCTTCACCTGTGAAACCCAAATTGACTTCTTTGTTGTTCGTTTTTCTCTCATCCGTTTCCAGTTTTTCACTCACTGCACGCGGAAGTCCGGGCATCCAGCCGGTGATCTTCTCTTTTTTGTCATAGACCTTGAGTCTGGCCAGATGATCTTCCATGATCTCATCATCAAGTAAAGTACACTTGCCGTCATAAATATAACGAGACATCACAGAAGCAGCACGTCTGGCCTGACCTACTGCATTGACAATGGTCATAGGTCCATACTCACAGTCACCCGCAGCAAAAAGCCCCGGACGTGATGTCATATAGTCTTTACCATTAGTCATGATACTGCTCCAGGAAGTCATCTCAAGATCCCACTCTTCGGGCAGGATCTGTGTGTCAAGTGCTTGTGAAACCGCAGGGATCAGGTAATCACAGTCGATCTCAAAATCCCCATCTTCTATTTTCACCAACTGTGCTCTGCCGCCGTCAGGGTCCGGAACCAGTTCAAATCTATTGACTTTTAGCTTAGTAATATTCTCACCATCATCAAATATCTCTTCGATCGCCGAGTGGAAGATGAATTCTACACCCTCTTCCACTGCTTCATGATACTCTTCGTAGGTCGTATTGCGTATGATCGTTTTTTCATCACGCCTGTAAAGCATGATCACTTTTTTAGCACCTTCACGAATAGAACATCTTACAACATCCATGGAAGTAAACCCGCCACCTACACAGACAACCACTTTATCTTTGAGTTGGTTGGAAGCTGGCTCACCGATGTCATATTTGTGCCAAAGGTTTACTTGATCAAGCATCGCTATCGCACCCCAGTAACCACCCATGTTTGTGTTTTCGTTTTCAGCACGTACTTTTTTCGAAAGTCTTGCACCAAAACCAAGCATCGTTGCATCATACTCAGCATCTATCTCTTTCAGTCTGTCTGCTGTCACTCTGTGGTTATTAGTAATACTCACTGTCGGCATATCAAGTACAAAATCTATATCTTTGTTGTATTTGTTGATCGGCATTCTGTATTCAGGAACACCCACAGCCACTTCTCCACCATTCACCGGCAGTTCTTCAAAGATATCAACCTGTATACCTTCCAATGCCAAATAATATGCAGCGGTAAGCCCCGCAGGTCCAGCACCGATAATAGCAATCTTTTTACCATCATTTCTTGGAGGTTTAGGTTCATGAGGATGCAGCCAAGGCACTTCATGATCTGTCTCATAGTCCGCACCGATACGCTTGAGTTCCATAATAGAAATAGGTTCATCAAGATTTGCACGACGACAGGCATCTTCACACGGATGAGGACAAACACGTCCACAGGTATGTGCAAGCGGCATCGTTTGTCTTGTTGCCTGAAGCGATTCCGCAAAGACCATATCTCTTACTCCCTCGATATACGCAGGGATATCAACATGTGCCGGACATAAGTCTGTACAAGGCGCTGTGACTTTAGCGATGTAAGAGGTATCTCCATTATAATGTTTGGAAGGAATCTGTGCATCGATACAGATGTCAAACTGATCTTTATAATATTCCATCAGATCTAAAATAGGTTTAGGTACAGTTTTCCCGATCTCACACTTGGATGTCACCATCATTGTCTGAGAGATCTCTTTTAAGTGTGTGATATCATCATGTGACCCCTCACCACGAGCGATTTTGTCAAGTAAGTCATAAAGGATCCTGCCGCCCCATCTACCCGGTGCACAACGTCCACATGCTTCAGAATACACTTGGTACTGTGCTGCATACTGGTTTGCGAGCTCAACTGCATCTATATCTTCATCAAAGATGGCAACACCATCCCAACCGATAAATGCTTTTGAATTTTTATCACCATGATAGGTTTCAGGCAGTTTAAAACCTGTTTGTTCCCACTCATCGGATAGTTTATCGCGGTTGTCGATAAATTCATCTCTCCAGGTGGAAAATACTACGCCTGACACTACTAAGCCTTCTCAGCTTCAACAACAGTTTCTGCTGCTGCAATCTCTGCTTCGATTCTTGCTGCTTCAAGTGCAGCGATACGCTCTTTTTTCGTCTCGTCACTTACTTTTTTAACCACAATAGTCCAATCCACTTCATTGAACTTCAATGAATTCATGAGGTCATGTCCCGTCTCTTTGATCACATCTGCAGATCTTTGGATAGAAGAAAAATCTCCTACTTCAAAGAGGAAAATAGCTACTTCATCTACCTTGATACCTTTATCGATAAGTTCAACCATTCTGTCATAAAAATTGTCTTTTAAGTGTCTTAAATCATATCTTTTCATCGGTTCTCCTATCTGTCAACTTCACCGAATACGATATTGGTAGAACCAATGATCGTAACGACATCTG
>Ga0209013_10002075_pt1 | contig 18327 bp, 16 predicted proteins | sample Cruoilmetagenom2_FD_187291 | JGI IMG/M metagenome (GOLD analysis project Ga0209013, IMG submission 187291) | Oil polluted marine microbial communities from Coal Oil Point, Santa Barbara, California, USA - Sample 2 (SPAdes) (version 2) | ecosystem: Environmental > Aquatic > Marine > Oil seeps ...
TATCTCATAAAATTGTACTTGATATCAATAGACGATGTGGAGATAATATTTTAAAAATTGCAGAAAATGAAATTAAGAAAGTTTCCAAAAGAATTTCTAAAAAAATGGAATCGGAAAATGTAATCGCCATGCTGAAGGGTTCTGATGCCTCATTGCGGTCACAATATGTGATCCTGGGCGCACACCATGATCACCTTGGCATGGGCGGGAAAGGTACTTCATCCCGGCAACCCGACACTGTGGCTGTCCATTATGGAGCCGATGACAACGCCTCGGGTGTGGCTGCTGTGATGGAAATCGCTGAACAAATGGTTGTCAGATCCCCTTCCCGAAGCATTCTTTTTACCACCTTCGGGGCAGAAGAGATGGGACTGGTGGGATCCAGGTATTTTGCTGAAAATCCGCCCATTGACCTTTCCATGGTTCAGACCATGATTAATATAGATATGGTGGGCCGTTTAAATGAGGAGCGACAGCTGCAGATTGGTGGAATCGGGACCTCACCGGATTTTGAACATCTGCTCGATTCCCTGAACAAGCCCTACGGATTTAGTTTGAAGTTTTCAAAAGAGGGATTCGGCCCCTCCGATCACGCATCTTTTTATGCCAAGGACGTACCTGTAATCTTTATCTCCACCGGTGCACACCCCGATTACCACACACCCGCTGATAATCTTTCACGGATCAACCTGGAGGGAACACGGGAAATATTGATGTATGTAGCCGACATTGCTGAAGCTCTTGCCAATACAAAGGAGAGAATCGCTTTTACGGAGGCCGGTCCCAAGGTTAGCGGCTCTTCCCGGGGTCGTCGGGGCGGGATTACCCTGGGAATTATGCCCGATATGACCTATGATGGTACCAGAGGTTTGCCGGTGATGTTTGCAACTGAAGGAAAACCAGCAGCTATAGGCGGGATCCAGAAAGGTGACACCATTGTTGCCATTGAAGGAAAAAACGTGGGGAATATATATGATTACATGAGCCGCCTTGCTCCGCTGAAAGAGGGAATGTCCATTATAGTTACAGTAAAGCGTGATGAAGATCGCCTGGAATTGGTGATCCGATTGTAAAAAGAGTTAAGAAAATATCAACAATAAAATATCAGACTGATGCGTAAAAAGGTTGTTTTTTGGATTCTGGCAGTGGTGATCTCTCTGGGAACCATGGTATATCAAAGGCTTACCGGGCCCACTTATGAAAAAGTGTACGACATTTCACACAATGGAGCGGATTACAAATTTGAGCTTCCCCGCTCCCATGGTGGTGATACCGACTGTCCGGTAGAGCTTAACCTGCCCGGGCAGTTCGAAGGCAACATTATCTGGAGAAAGTTTCCCACTGAGAACTCCTGGAAGAGTCTGTCATTGGTTCGCAAAGATGGACTACTTACCACATCTTTGCCCCACCAACCTCCGGCAGGCAAACTTGAGTACCACCTGGAGTTAAAAGCAGATGGCAATATCATTGATCTGGGTGATGAAGAAAACGTGGTGGTCAGGTTCAAAGGTTCTGTTCCGGCATGGGCCCAGATCCCCCACATCCTGCTTATGGTCTTAACGGTAATATGGTCCACTGCCACCATCTTCTTTGCCCTTGGAAACCTGCCTGTTTATAAACGATATATGGGGATGACCATCCTCTTCCTGTTGCTGGGAGGTTTTGTTTTTGGCCCCATTGTCCAAAAATTTGCTTTCGGACAGTACTGGACAGGGTGGCCGCTTGGCGAGGACCTTACAGACAACAAAGTGCTATTTCCATTGATCGCTTTTGCGGTGGTCTGGTTCCTCAGGAAAAAATCCTACAGCCGGTGGCTGGCCATTGGGGCCTCACTGGTCATGCTTGCTGTATACCTTATCCCACACAGCATGAACGGATCTGAATTGGATCATGAAACGGGAAATGTTGTCACTGGAAGTATACTGTTACTAATGAGTAAAAAGAGGATTGTATAGTGGAAAAGTTTCTATGTACCATATGTGGTTACACTTATGATCCGGAGGAGGGAGATCCCGACAGTGGAATAGCTCCGGGAACAGCATTTGAAGATATACCGGAAGATTGGTGTTGTCCGGTTTGTGGCGTTACAAAAGCTGAATTCGAATCTGTTCAATAATCCTGCTCACCGGATATCCTTGTGAGTCAGCTGCTTGAAGGGATCTGTCCAAGCATCATAAGAAGGAAACTCCAGAATTTCTCCACTGTATCAATCCGGATCCGTTCATCAGGTGTATGGGCACCTTTGATGGTGGGACCAAATGAGATCATGTCAAGTTCAGGATACTTTTGTAAGAATAGTCCGCATTCCAAACCTGCATGGATTGCTTTTACTTCCGGTTCTTCATTAAACAGTTCCCTGTATGCCCTGTCCGCAATTTTCAGTACCTCTGATGACATATCTGGTTTCCAGCCAGGATAACCATCAGAGTGCCTGACCCTGGCCCCCATTAGCTTAAAAAGTGATGCCATCCGGTCTGCGATGTCCTGCTTGGAAGACTCCACACTGCTACGCTGACTGGTTACAATTTCCATGGTATCTTCAGTGATGCTCCTGATGGAAGCCAGATTGGTGGAGGTCTCAACCAGTCCCGGAATCTCATGGCTCCAGGATACAACTCCATGAGTACACGCGTAGAGTGCATTGAACAATTTTTTCTGTTGCTTCCGGTTCATCCCAAAATCGGGATGATCAGCGAGTTCAAGGGTCATTGTGAATTCAGGTTCAACAACCTCCATCTCCTTTTTCAGAATGCCCACAAATGACTCAAAATAGATTTTGATTAATTCCAGACTTCCGGATGGAATGGTGATGAGCGCTTCTGCTTCCCTGGGAATGGCATTCCTGGCTTTTCCTCCCTCATATTGGGATAGTCTGATCTTAAAACGCTGATCAGCATTCCATAGAAAACGGTTCAGGATCTTAATGGAGTTCCCGAAACCCTTATGGATCTCATCCCCCGAATGACCTCCCTGTAGTCCCCCCACGCTAACCCGGAGAGTAATTTTGTTCCTGCTGACCCTTTTTCTCTTGTATTTGTATGAAGCAACGGTATCGATTCCTCCCGCACATCCAATGAATATCTCCCCTTCATCTTCAGAGTCCAGGTTGAGCAATACAGATCCTTTGAGAAATCCGGGTTGGAGGCCCAATGCTCCGGTCATTCCACTCTCCTCATCTACGGTAAAAAGGCACTCAAGCGGGCCATGGATAATCTCTTTGGAAGCAAGAATGGCCAGGGAAGCGGCAATTCCAATACTGTCATCTGCTCCCAGGGTTGTTCCCCTGGCTTTGACCCATCCATCTTCAATGAACGCCTCAATGGGATCCCTGTCAAAATCGTGGTCTATCTCAGCGTGTTTCTCACCTACCATATCCACGTGGGATTGCAGGATCACTCCTTTTCTTTTCTCCAACCCTTTGGTGGCTGCCTTGGAGATCAACAGGTTCCCTACCCTGTCTCTCATGTGAGACAGTTTGTGTTCAGCTGCAAATTTTTCCAGGTAAGCAATTATTTTCTCCTCCTTCTTGGAGATCCTGGGAATGGACAGGATTTCGTTAAAATAATTCCATACCTCCACTGGCTGGAGCTCAGTTATCTTCTGCATTTACGGATAGAATATGATGGCTTTATGTTATGCAATATATTTGCCTCAAATATGATAAAAAACAATTTTTGAGACCCGATTAAAGCCTACTTTTAACAAAAGTAATAAATCTAAAACTTCACAAGAAATAGTTTATGAACATACAAAAGCGAACCATTGTTGCACTTCCCGGGGATGGCATCGGGAGGGTTGTACTTGAAGAGACCATCAGGGTACTGGACAAAGCTGGATTTGAAACTGATTATGTGAAAGGTGATATTGGCTGGGAATTCTGGAAGAGGGAGGGAAATCCTTTGCCGGACCGAACCATTGATCTCCTGGAGCAACATAAGATAGGTCTGTTTGGGGCCATAACCAGCAAACCCAAGGATGCAGCTGCTGCAGAGTTAGATGCCTCCCTGAATAATAAGGGTTTGGTCTACTCCAGCCCTATCGTGGAACTAAGGCAACACTTCAACCTTGATGTTTGCATCAGGCCTTGCAGGACCTATAAAGGCAATCCACTTAACTTTATCCGACGCGGTCCCGAAAACTCCATTGAAGAGCCGGAGATTGATGTTGCCATATTCAGGCAAAACACAGAGGGCCTCTATGGAGGTGTGGAGTGGAGCAATCCTCCGGATATTGTTTACCAGGGTCTGGCTTCTCATCCAAAATTCATAAAAAACTTTGGTGATGTACCAGTGGAAGAGCTCTCTGTTTCCACGAGAATATTTACAAAAAGAGCCACCGAACGGATCTTGCGTGCCGCCTTTGAATACGCCCGTAAATTTAGCTATAGCAGCGTCACTGTATGTGAAAAACCCAATGTGATCAGGGAGACCTCAGGCATGATGTATAAAATGGCACAGGAGATCCAGGCAGCTGACTTTGCTGAGATCGAACTCTGGAATACCAACATCGATGCCCAGATGATGTGGCTCACTAAAAATCCTGAAAACTATGGGGTGATTGTGGCCGGCAATATGTTTGGAGATATTGTATCCGATGGTTTTGCCGGATTGATAGGGGGACTGGGATTCGCCTGCAGTGCCAACCTGGGCGAGGAAGTTTCTGTTTTTGAGCCTACCCATGGATCGGCTCCCAAGTATGCCGACTACCCTGAAAGCATTGTGAATCCCATTGCCATGATGGAATCGGCCTGCATGATGCTGGACCATATTGGGGAGTCTGATATCGCAGGCAGGATCAGGAGTTCCATTTCAAAAGTGATCCTTGAAGGGAAAACACGTACCTATGATATGATGAAGATGGCGGGTCGGGCCAATGTGATCGACAACGGCGCTGCTTCCACCCGGCAAATGGCCGATGCCATTATTAATAACCTTTAATTGTCTCAAGAATGAATAGCATCAAGAAGGAAGTGGTTGAGCTGTGGCCCGAAATAGAATGGATCAACGATCCTGATCTCCGTACAAAAACTGCAAAAGTGTGGGAAACAGCCCTGGCAAAAAGCGTCCTTACGCCCGAAGACCTGAAACGGATCCCTTTTACCCTGCTGTGCGGCCCCGATCTGAGAGTCACCTTTATGGACCATAAAAGAGCCGTCGTGCATATAGCACGCGACAGTGGCAACAAAATGAATGAATTCTTTGGTGATGAACTCCCGGTGAATATGGATGTGCTCATTTCAGGAGCCATCCTGGCTGATGTGGGGAAACTGCTGGAATATATACTGGATGAAAAGGGCAATGCCATCCAGGGCAGCTATGGAAAATTCCTTCGGCATCCGTTCTCGGGCGTCTCACTGGCTGAAAGCTGTGGCATCCCCCCTGAGGTTTGCCACATTATCGCAGCACATGCCGGTGAAGGAGACATGGTTAAACGTAGCACAGAAGCCTATATCGTGCATCACGCCGACTTTATGACATTCCTGCCATTTAAGAGCAACAGTGGGAAGTAAAAGAGCTTTATTTTAATGCCTTCACTTGAAGATAGCAACTACCCTGTCGCCATCGGAGTTTCCATAAGCCCGGTACATTCCTGATGTGTTGGTCACCATGGCGGCTCTTCCATATTTGTCCAGGCAGATCACTCCACCATCCCCGCCGACTTCCAGCAGTTTCTTTTCGATTACCTCTTTTGCAGCTGACTCCACATCAAGACCCGAATATTCCATCAAAGCTGAGATATCATAGGCCACTAACCAGCGCATAAAGAACTCTCCATGTCCGGTGCCCGATACACCACAAGTCCGGTTGTTGGCATAGGTACCAGCACCGATAATGGGTGAATCACCAATGCGCCCGTATTTCTTGTTGGTCATACCCCCTGTAGAAGTACCGGCACAGAGGTTCCCGTTCCGGTCCAGGGCCACACAACCCACCGTTCCATGTTTTTCCTTCTCCAGAGCACGCTGGAGTGATTCGAAACGATGTTTTGTATAGAAGTAAGAAGGATCCACAATTTCCAACCCAACTTCCTCAGCGAAAACCGAAGCCCCCTCTCCCGCCAGGATCACATGTTTGGATTGTTCCATGACAGCCCTGGCAGCTGAAATGGGATTCCTGATATCGGTCACCCCGGCTACCGCACCTGCATTCAGATCCTCACCAGTCATAATGGACGCATCCAGCTCATTCTTTCCTTCACTGGTAAAGACAGCTCCTTTTCCGGCGTTAAACAATGGATTGTCCTCCATACAACGGATCACCACCTCCACTGCATCAATGCTTGTGCCCCCCTCCTTCAACAGATCCAACCCCAATTGCAGGGCGCTGTCCAGTGCATTTGTATACCTCTGCTGCCTTGGTTCAGAGAGATTTTCGAAATTCATGGAACCAGCTCCCCCATGCAGCACAAGCGCATATTCATAGGCGACAGGCTGGGGATCGGGGGTTCTGTTTTTTTCACCCTGAGAATTGCATGCTGAGGTTAGGACGACCAGGATAAGGAAAAAAGAAAGTATCAGACGATTCATCATAGCAGATTTAGCTGGTAAGGTAAGGGTCTAAAAAGCAATAAACCCAAATTTGTATTAATTTTGATTTTCTTTATAGTTTGTATTTTTTTATTGAGGGCACTCATAATAACACAATTTAAGGACTTAAGTTTGAGATTTGGAAAAAATCAGAGATGGGTTATGATTTCAAAATGGAAATTAAAGGCGGTTGTCCAAAAGATAATTTCATTTCTTCCATATCCTGAGAAAATCAATTTCATTTTTCAGAAACACATTACCAATGGTGTAATACTAACTGATGAGCACTTTGGTTATAAAATTCAACATGCAATAGACCATGTTAATTACCTACAAAAGCACTCCGAAAAACAGCATAAAAATATTGTACTTGAATTAGGTACTGGCTGGTATCCCATCATACCAATATGGTTTTATCTGAATGATGTGGGTAATGTGATTTCAGTTGACATTCATAATTGGATGAATGGGGAACGGCTGTATCTTGTCATTAAGAAATTGTTTGAATGGAGAAGAAAAGGACGCTTACCTGACCACTTTAAAAACATCAATGAAAGAAAGTGGATGAATCTATCACATGTTTATCATTGCCCATCCGATTATGACATGGATCAGATAAATGTAATCATTGGATTGGAGTGTATTCTTCAGGATGCAAGAAAATTGGATTTGGCTGATGACAGTGTTGATTTCATCTGCTCGAATAATACGCTTGAACACATCAGTAGAGAATATCTACAGTCCATATTTCATGAATTTTTACGTGTGTTGAAACCGTCTGGAGTGATGAGTCATTTCATTGATTGCTCAGACCATTTTGCCCATTTTGATAAAAGCATTACTATCTATAATTTCCTGAAGTTCAGTGAACGAAATTGGAAACTCATCGACAACAAAATACAACCACAAAACAGAATGAGATTCGTTGATTATAAAAGGATGTACTCAGAATTGGGCATCCCAATTTCAGATGAAAAAATTACAAGTGGAGATTTGGATATGTTAAGAAAGGTTGATATTAATGAAGAGTTTGCGGATTACACCGAGCAAGAACTTGCGGTGAGTCATGCGTATATTGTCTCACAACCATAATAAAACAATCAATGTTGTAGCCTTCTGTGGTGAATAATTGCTTCTATTCGTATAGAATCTGTTTATTATTTTCAATATATCCCCTAAAATCCTTTTTAAACGCAACAATCCCGAAATTATAAAAATTCCGGGACTGTAGCAGCAATTGGTTTATCCGTTATTCGATATTAATATTCCCATACTTGGTAATAAGTTTCATGGTTGACTTGGGACTGGAGCCAACTGTACCCCAGACTTTCATGTTGGTTCCCTCTTTGATCTTACTCAGTTTTCCTTCTGAAGCAACATTGACCTTCCCGTACTTGGCTTCTGCCTCCACTTTATAGGAAGCTCCCGATTCAACACCCATGTAGATATTACCATAAGAGAGGGCGGCATCTACTTCGCTGAATCCTTTTGCCAGCTTCTCCACTTTGGCACTGGTATATGCAGAGTGTAGACTCAGTGACTTATGTAACACACCGAACTTCAATCCGGAATACTTAAGTTCTGCCACAAAACTATCCAGTTCATCGATGTAATATTTATCGTAAGCGCCTTCGGTGATAATTCCACCAGCTTTCTCACCGATCAATTTGGAGTATTTGCTTTCTACGAATAGCATCTTCGATGATACAATCTCCATATCTGAATAGGCAAGCTCCATCACCATCCATCCAGCCTCATCAATGGTTCCATTGGAATAGGCCAGTTCAAGCATATTGTAAGGCTTCTCCGATCCTCTGGAAAGAGATCCAGCCTTGATATTGCTATACTTAAGATCCAACATAACCAGTCCTGAAACCTCCTGGATAAACAGGTCACCATAGGAGTTTTCCATATCCAGATTGATATAGGCTGGTGCCTTGATGGTAATGTTGATCTCAGTTTTCACATTTCTGGACCATCCTTTCTCCAATTCAGTCTCCAGCGAAATTGTATTCCCTGATTTCTGAATGGATACATCGATCTTTTTCAAGGCCTCTTCCGCCTTGCTTTTGGAGGAGGCATCCACCTCAACTTCAACGAGAATATCTACCTCGTTCTTATCCCAGGTTAATAACTCTATATCTGAATACCTGGTATCCGCAGATAATGTAATCCCCTTGGTGACGCTGTAGGTTTCAGAATATTCCTTTCTCGCATCCTGGGCAGAAAGAGAACAGCTTGCTGTAATGATCAGGAGCAGTGACAGGAGCAAACTTCTCGATTTAAACACTTGCATTTTCATGATTTTCAGATGTTTCTGATTTAATTTGATTCAATTGTATAATTATCTGGTCCATAATTTCCAGTTTGATCTGGAAATGCCGGATTAATGCATTGATTACCCGGTCATCGTCCGGATTTGCTTCAAGGTCTGTCATCAGCTGCTGATGATAAGTATCCAGGTCTTTCAGCGCGTCCAGAAGAACCGCTTTCTCCTCTGAACTCTCGAAACTAAAGTCCCTGATCTGTTCATACCTGGCATTCACCTGGGAAGTATAATAGATGTCTGCTTCCACAATGGCTGCCGGGATCTCCTTCTGAGCCATTTTGTTTCCACTTTTATTCAGTTTGACAATTACAAGCCCTGAGGCGATAATAATCGCGATTGATGCCGCCACCTGTAACGCATGTCTGAAATTAAACTTACGAACAGGTTGCCGTTCCAGTTTCTGCATGAACCGCTTCTCATGCCCCTCACGGGGATGCTCGGAATCAAGCAGTAAACGCTGTTCTTTGATATGTTCCTCAAAATCTTTCATAACTCCTCTTCAGTGTTTCTTAACAGCTCTAATAATTTCTTTTTTGCCCGGTGGTATTGTGTTCTGGAAGTGGCATTGGAGATATTCAGTATCCCCGACACCTCTTCATGGTCATACCCTTCAAGCAAAATGAGAGAAAGAACGATCCGGTAACCTTCCGGAAGGGCGTAAATGGCCCTTTTTATGGTATCAGCCCGATAAGCCACCTCCATGACTTCGGACGGATCGTCCGGTACTTCCTCGATCTCTCCAACCTCATCGAGGGAGATTTGTTCTTTTTTTAATCTGAGAAAATCCAGTGCCTTGTTGACCACAATCCGTTTTAGCCAGGCCCCGAAACTTACCTCTCCCCTGTAGGTTTTCAATTTTTCAAATGCCTTTAAGAACGCTTCCTGCATGACATCTTCCGCATCATCAGGATCCCCGACTATTCTCAGGGAGGTGTTGTACATGGCTACATGATACAACCGGTATACTTCAAACTGCGCTTTTTGATCTCCCCGCCCACACGCCTCGATCAGGTGTTGATGTTTTGGAGTGTAAGAATCGGATCTATCTTTATCTGCCACAATGACGAAAGGTTTACTGGAATGTTGCACGAAAGATATAAAAAAGCAGATGGTCATCCCTCAATATCATTTGACTATTGGAGATGAATAGCGTAAATTGTTTGTTCCAACTCTTTAAACGAAAAACGTATGTCTATGAAAATCAGACATTATACAGGGGGATTCCAGATGTGGGGAGTCATCATCTTTTTCTTTTTTATCACTATTTCCTGCAAAAATCTTCCTGAACCAGGATTCAGTTATACTCCAACAGATAACCCGGAAGCAGGAGAAACCATTCAATTCACCAATGAATCCGATAATGCCACTTCGTATGGTTGGGACTTTGGTGATGAGGGCTCATCAACACAGGAGAATCCCTCCTATATTTATTATGAGGCTGGTATATTTAGCGTGAAGCTCTCCGCATTTAACGAAGATGGAGAAGAATCAATTATAGAGTCAGTTACCATCTATGAGCCCACAAATCTGACCTTTTATATCTATGATAGTACTTTTTCCACAATTCTGCCAAATGCCGATGTAATGATCTATGACAACGCCTTTGACTATGAAAACTTAAATGATCCCCAATTTGCGGAAATGACTGATTCTGAAGGGTTCGTGGTGTTTAGGAATATGGAACCTATTGTATACTATGTAATTATCATCAAGCTGGAATCTAATGGATACTGGCTGGCAGGTGGCAGTACAGAGGCCCTGGAACAGAATATTGACAATAATTATGAGGTGGCATGTTCCTGGTTTGATAATCCATTGAAAACCACTTCACTGCCAATAGAAGGAATAAGCATCATCCGGAGTTCTCATGTGGACAAGATTCCTCAGATACAACTCAGACAATAATCCCCGGAATCTTTGTATGCATTTCCCAAACAGATATCTGATTGTAGCTGCCATGGGCGCAGCAATGATGATCATCTGTCAATGCGGATTCGAACCTGAATGGGGAGATCCTTATGAAGAGGATCAATGGGATCTGCTTGATAAGAACTCGGGGTTATCCAGCAACCAGATTATGTCTCTGAAAGCTGACAGCGAAGGAAATATTTGGGTGGGCTCCTGGGACAATGGATTGATGAGGTATGACGGAGAGGGCTGGACATATTTTACGGAAAGGGATGGCCTTCCGGACTTTACCATCTTTGCCATTGAGGAGGATTCAAACGGAGATATTTTGCTGGGCACCTTCTTAGGTTTGAGTGTATTTAACGGTTCCCGTTTCACCAATTACTTATTTGGACAGGAATACTTTCCCATCAATGATATCCATTTGGCAGAAAACCAAAGTGTATGGATGGCTACGGCAGGATTTGGTCTGGTGGAGATATCTGATCAGTTCAAGCAGTATTTTCTTAACAGCAAACCCGAATCCTTTATGGTTAACTCAATCACAGAGGATATCCACAATGTGATATGGGCTGGTACAGCCGGAGGAGTATTGAAAATCTCGGGAAGCAGGGTTGACTATCTGACGGAATCTGATGGATTGACAGGGGAAAACGTAACTGCCATTGCTGCAGACACGTGGGGAGATGTTTGGTTGGGTATATGGGCAGCTGAAAATGTGTTGAGGTATGATCAAAACAGTTTTGAAGAGGTAAACCTCTATAATGCTTACCCGGATGTGGGTGTAAATTACATTTTCGAGGATTCCAGGGAAAACATCTGGTTTGCACTCGAGCGTGCAGGTGTGGTAAAGTATGATGGATCCACCATGAGGACATACCGGGATGTGGATGGATTGCCCAGCAATTCAATCAATTGCATTGAAGAGGATCTTGAGGGGAATATCTGGTTTGGATCGGATGAACATGGACTGGCAAGGTTTAAACCCGGAAATCACCGATAACTGGCTGCAAATAGATGAACAGATTCATTCATATCCTCTTGATTCTCTTTGGCTATTTCATTGGTCTTAGTGCACAATCCGAAGAGATCTATTACCGACTGTCAGAACCCACCGTGGTTCGTCCCCTTACTTTATATAGGGGGCAGCTTCAATTCAACACGTTACTCCACCATCAAACTGGCAACAGTCTGTATGACCGGGAGGGATCAAAACTCCCATTTAATGAATCGGCAAGAAACTACCTGGCCAACAATTTCCATTTTGAACTTGGATACGGTATCATGGATTTCTTAGATTTAACTGCGTCCATTGCTCTGTACAACGAGATTGAAACCCTCCCTACCTATTATATCCTGAATATGGAGACCGGCGGGGAATATAATACCCTCTATCATACAAAAGGTCTGGATAACCTGGACCTGTTGATCAGGATCAGGCAACCGTTTCTCCCGACAGGATTGGATTTTGCACTTTCAGGTGGATTCTCATTTCCAATATTTTCTCAGGATCCGCAACAGCCAGAACATACTATTCACCTGTATGATCCCACGGATCCGGGCGGCTCTTTCACACTGAATTATCTTTATAGGCCGAGACCTGACTATAATACAATCTTTTATACTGCAGGAGGGGAAGTGAAATACAGAGATGAAAAGTATTCGTTGTACCTGGGTGGTTCCTGGCAGGCTCCAGTGAGGGAAGAAGCAACAACCATATGGAATCACCGACTTTACGGAGACCAGTTCCTATACCGGACAGAAACAGCTCAACGGATGCCTGCGGGAACTCTGCAATTAGAAGCTATGACAGCTATTCAGTTCTATCCCTGGTTTGCATGTATTGGTAGTTTCCGGCATCATTCTGAATCTGGAGGCTGGTCAGAGGAGACAGGATCAAGGATTTCATTACCTGGTGTAGCACTGGGATCGATTTCACCGGGGTTTGAAATCCAGGTTACTACCCATATCAGGTTTCTACAATTCTTTGATATTCCACTGTACGGAAAGGAGAATTATGCTGTGTTTTCAATCAGAAGCGGACTCAGCATTAATGTTGTACCCCTCAAAGGCTTCTATTACTAATTTTAAAGAGCCTATGACACTGAAATGAAAAACTACACAATCGGCATACTATATCTCCTCACCTGTCCGCTATTCCTTCTGGCTCAGGGTGAGGATCAGTTTTTGCCAACAGAACTTAAACAACTTACTGCTGTTACTGAACCGGCAACCCTTAGAAAAGGATTTTTCAAGTTGGGTTTGGATGCTTCATACATCAGTGTGAAGAGATATTATGATGATCAGGGAGAAAAGACACTTTTCCCGGGTGCCATGCTTGGACGGGCCAGCTATGCTGGAATTCATGCAAGCTACGGGATTACCGACAGGTTCCAGGTAAACTCCAGCATTCCATACATGCTTGATCTTGCTCAATCGGTTGCCTTGTATTATGATCCCCTCGCATCACAGTACTACCAGGGTCTTAATGAGGAGAATGGGTCGGGGATCGGAGATATATCGGTTGGGTTGTACGGACAGGTTTTACAAGAAAAGGAGCACATACCTTCCATTACCGCCAGGGCTACCCTGATGATACCAACAGGCAGAAAAGAACCTGCCAATATTCAGGAAGATGATCTTAATATATTTTTCGATGGAGCAACTGGATCCGGAGAATTTTCCCTTGCTGTGGACCTGCAATTCAGAAAGATCATCTACCCCTACTCTTTCTCAATATACTCAGGCTTTGACTATGGTTTCGGTGGTTATAAAAGCGCCTGGCCCGGAGAGGAACAGAAATCTTTTAAATCGGGAACGGTCTTCTATGCTGCGGCAGGTTTGAATTTCCATCTGAACGAGTGGATATGTATGACCAATGATTTCTACTATAATGTAATAGGAAAGGCAGAAAACGACGGAAGCCTTTCGGATGTGATTAAATGGAATTTCAATTGGGTTCCGTACATCCACTTTCAGATAAAACAACTACGTCTTGCCCAGGGATTTATGATTCCATTGACGGGAAGAAATGTAGCAGCCGATCCTTCCTACATATTGATAGTGCAATATATCTTCTGAAATCATACAAAGGAATTTAATGCGTAAAACTCCTATCAGAATGAAATTCCACCTTCCATGCCTGGCATTTACCATCATCCTCATCGCCATCCTTATTCCGGCCTGCAAAACACCCTCCATTCTGGTGACTGAGGAGCAACGTCAGGGCGATTACTACAACAATCTGTATGACTATAACCAGGCCATCCTCCACTATGAAAATATGCTGGCTGCCAGCTTGAAACTGGGGATATACAGGAACCTGGATATGGAGGCTGACGTTTGCAGAAAAATTGCAAACGCTCATAACGTCCAGGGGGAATATGAAAGGGCACTGGAGTATATGAACCGGGCGCTTGAAATGGACTCTGCCCAGGACAATACCATTGAGATTATTGAGGATTACCGTGAATTGGGAAAGATCCACCTCTACATGGGAGAGTTTCCGGAAGGGATCGAATACCTGAACCACGCGCTCTCTCTGAATGAAGGAATGGATCAGAGTCTCAAGGGCATCAATCAGCTTTCCATTGCCGATACATACCTGACTCTCGCACGGCTCCACACGGTATTGGGAGATTTTAAGGAAGGTGAACTGTATGGTTTGAGTGCATTAAAGATCTACAGGAACCTGGATCACCCCGAAGGCGAAATGGAATCCCTGTTGCAGCTTGGAAAGATCTCAATCCAGTATGGATCCGGAGATAGCGGTGAAACCTATGTTAGAATGTCATTGAAACTTGCCAGGGATCTCAGCCTGAACACATACAGACACAAGGAAGTACTGGCACGTTTGAGTGAAAACAGGGCATTGTACGAGGAGGCACTGCGTCTGAAACTGGAAGCCGTGGAGGAGGCTAAGATATCCAGGAACCTTCCCCAGATCATCTGGGCCCACATGCTGATTGGAGACCTTTACAGGATCATGGGTGATCAGCAGAATGCCAGGGATTATTACCAGGTTTCCATGAGTTACCTGGACAGCAGTCAGATCAGGGCTTCTGCCCTGGACGCGTCTGCAAACCTGAGGGCGGGGGATATTGATCAGGCTTATGCGTATTTCTCTGCTGCCGGATCTGAAGTAGCAGCAGGCATTGCCGGATTGCGTCTTGGCGAGGTGGCTCTTGAGTGGAAAATGTGGCAGGAGGCACTGGACCATCTTCAACGCTCACTGGGCCATTTCTCTGCTGCCGGATTGGCAGACGGCAGGGCCAGGGCCCTTACCCTGATGGCGATCAGCAATCTTGGTATGAACAACCTCTTGGAGGCACATAAGAACCTTGTAAGCGCAGAAGAACACGCAGTATACGACGAAACAAGATGGCGAATGTTGTTTGCCCTGGGCAATCTGTATGAGGCACTCTCCGAACCCGACTCTGCTATTACAGCTTACAGATCCTCGGTGGAGATCATTGAGGGGATCCGTGGAAATCTCACCATAGAAGAGTATAAAAGCATGTACCTGGAGGATAAGATGGAGGTATACGACAGGCTTATCAGACTGCTCATGGAAAATGGGAAATCAAATGAATCGTTTTTCTATTCTGAAAGAGCACGTGCAAGAAGTTTCCTCGATATGTTGGGCAATAGCAGGATTCATGTTCGACAGGATGAAAGTTCTGCACTGGTGGAACTGGAGCAGAAACTGAGGCAGGAGATCCAATCCCTTTCCCGGCTGAAGCAAAAGGGAGAGATGGCCCTGACCAGAGGATTTAGCCAAAGTCAACTTGAACAAGAGATCTACGATACCCGTGAGGAATACAACGATGTACTCAGGCGACTGAAACTTTACAATCAGGAATACAGTTCCATGATAAACCTTGAGACAGCGAATATCCCGGACTTGTTGTCGGAAATAGGTCCGGCAACAGCTTTCCTGGTTTATTGGGTGAGCCAGGACGACCTATACATCTGGATGGTCACATCCGGAGGAATTCTGGGCAGGAGCGTTTCCGTGGGGGAAGAGGAGATTAATGATCTGGTCATGAAAGGTCGCGAAACTGTGGGCAGCAGACAACACATTGGCATTTACAGCTTATGCTACAAGTACCTGGTCAAACCGCTGGAGGAAGAGCTAAAACCCTATAAAACAATCGGTATTGTCCCCCATCTTCCACTTCATTTCCTTCCCTATCAATGCCTGATGCCCGATATGAGCAGCTACCTGATTGACCACTTCAATATTTTCTACGCTCCTTCAGTCAATGCCTTTGCACTGGCAAGCAACAAAGCGCTAACACCCGAAAAAGAGTTCTTTGCAATGGCCCTGGGTGGTTTGGAGCTGGGTGGACTTTCAGGATTGCCGGGAACCACCAGGGAAGTCAGTCATATAAGCACCCTGTTTTCTGAACCCACGGTGGCCTATGAGAGATCCTCCACCGAATCCTTTTTTAAGTCCAGTGTAACACCCTTTGAATTTGTACATTTGGCCACCCACGGGATTCTGGATCAACACCAGCCCATGTATTCCTACCTGTTGCTCGCACCTACTGAAGAGGATGATGGGCTGCTGACCGTCAACGAGATCTTCGGGCTGAATATGAATGCCCGATTGGTGGTATTGAGCGCATGTGAAACCGCACTTGGTTCTCTGAACAGGGGGGACGAGATCATCGGACTCAGCAGGGCATTTTTGTATGCGGGATCCAGGGATGTGATTGTCAGCCTTTGGAGTGTGGCCGACGAACCGACTGCATATTTAATGACACAATTCTACACGAACCTGGCAAACCAGAATCCTGTACAATCCCTTAGACTTGCCCAGATCGCTGCCAAACAAAAGTATAAGAGCCCTGTTTACTGGGCTCCCTTTCAGCTTATTGGGACAGGGGACTGACCTGATGGACCACATCGATAATGGTGCCATCCACCCATTTGATGGCAGCCACCACCCGCTCCTCCAGTTCAGGAGGCTCGGGAATCCCGCAGATCCTGTCCGCTTCCGATTTCAACTCTTCAATGGTCTTGATGGGCAGATTGCTCTGCCTGGTCAGCTCGATCAGGTCGGTTCTCCGGGGATTGATCGCAATGCCCCGTTCCGTGACAATTACATCGATCAGTTCACCGGGCCCACACAGGGTAGTCACACGCTCCTTAACCACCGGTACCCGGTCGCGGAACAGGGGTATTGGAAGGATCACTGTTTTGGAAAAGAGGCAATTCTGCCAGCCTCCGATCCCATGCAGCAGGTAACCATCAGAGTGGGTTACCACATTGGCATTGAATTCAAGGTCCACCTCGGTGGCACCCAGGATCACCACATCTACCATCCCTGCAAAATTTCCTTTCCCATGGTAATTATAACTGGTAAATGGGCTTGTCCATACATGACCGGGATTTTCGGCCATGGAACGAACTCCGTCCAGGTCAAAGGTTTGTCCGTCCAGGATATAATCTACCAAACCCTCTTCCAGCATGGAAACCAGGTATTTATTGCTCCCTCCCCGTGCAAATCGGGCCTTGATCCCCTTCTCCTTCATCATCGTCTTAAAGTACTCACCCACAGCAAGCGAAGTACCACCAGCACCCGATTGGAAGCTGAATCCACTGCGGATAATCCCTGCTACATCACAGAACCTGGCAGTCAATTCGGCAAGCAATAGTCTGTCGGGTGATTTTGTGATCTGGGTTGTTCCGGAGATGATCTTTTCCGGATCACCCAACTTCTCCACCTGCACCACATAATCCACATGGTTGCCCTGTATCTGCCAGGGGTAGCAAGGGAATTCTACGGGATTATCGGTAGCAATAATCACTTTATCAGCATATTGCGAATCTGCAAGCGCAAATCCAAGCAATCCACAGGCAGAATCACCCCATAATCCGTTGGCATTTCCAAAAGGATCTGCAGCCGGAGCCCCGATAACAGCAATATCGATCTTCACCTCACCATCCTGAATGGCCTGGTAGCGGCCACCGTGGGATCTGAGTACGCCGGTCCCTTCCATTCCTCCTTCGGACACAAACCTGCCAAGGGGCCCGTTCATGCTCCCCTCAATGCGCTCAATGGTTCCATCTTCCAGATACTTAATGAGGTGTTCATGGCATGGAAATGAGGCTGAAGGAAACCAACGCAATCCCTTCACTCCCATCTCATGAGCAATGTCAAACACACTGTTGGCCAGGAAATCCCCATTTCTGAAATGGTGATGGGTTGAAATGGTCATCCCGTTTCTCAATCCAGATCTCTCCAGGGCCTCTCTCAAATCCTTCACCCTTTTATCTCCATCGTCAGGATAATCACTACAACTAACAATAGAAGGCCCGTGTTTTCTTCCTTCAGGTTTGAAATTCCCTACGCCTTTGAAGGGAATAGCCGGCTCGCCATTGATCTCACTGATCACTTTGCGTCCGGCTGCATTGGTGGTATAGGTCATTCTGATATTTTGTTATGATGTAGTGAATGTTTTATGATTCGGATGGCTCCCTCAATCCAAACCGGTAAGCCAGAGCCATGGTTTGCCGGGCTCGCCTGACCACCGGAAGATCGATCATTTTTGTGCCC
>Ga0209013_10002076_pt1 | contig 18323 bp, 16 predicted proteins | sample Cruoilmetagenom2_FD_187291 | JGI IMG/M metagenome (GOLD analysis project Ga0209013, IMG submission 187291) | Oil polluted marine microbial communities from Coal Oil Point, Santa Barbara, California, USA - Sample 2 (SPAdes) (version 2) | ecosystem: Environmental > Aquatic > Marine > Oil seeps ...
CAATATAACCGCTCATGCGTTTTTTATATCCCCATTTTACATCGGCAATATCGCTAAGCCGAACATTCGGCATTATAGTTAATTGCTTTAATTTTTCAATTTCGTCTTTTTCTCCATAAAAGGTTATGGTATAAAAATTATTATCTCCTTTAACAAAGCCAATTGGCATATCGCGATTAAGCGTTTGAAGTGCCATTGCAATTTTGTCAAATTCAACATTATAACGTTTCGCTTTAAATGGATCAACTTCAATGTTTATGGCACTTTCATAACCCCCGAAAACTTCCACATTGCCAATATTCGAGTTGCTAAGCAGATATGGTTTAATAAAGCTATCTGCTATTTTTCGAATATCCCCCAAATTAATATTATCTGTTTTGGGTGATAAGGAAATAACATCAACAGGAAGCGTGAAATCACCTGCTGTATAAATTGCAGGATTGGCATTTGTAGGTAGATTTCCTTTGGCAATAGATAATGCATTGGAAACATCAACAGCTGCAGCATTTAAACTTTTCTTGTAATCAAAATCGGCTTTTACAATTGAAAAGTTAGCCACATTCACCGAACTAATATCTGTAACCAGACCTAAACGAGAGATTTCCTGCTCAATTGGTTTCGATATAGTATTGGCAGCAACCTGAGCGGTCGCACCAGGAATTTTAGTAATAACAATTACTTGTGGAGGATTTGCATCAGGGAACAGATTTTTGGGAAGCGTAACCAAAGCGATGATTCCTATAATAAAAAAACCCGCGATGATTGAGAAAAGTAAATATGGCCTTTTATAAAAATATTCAAACATAATTTAGTCCTCCTTAACTTTTAGTGTAATACCACTTAATAGTTTTAAAAGAATGTCCTGTTTAGCCACCACAATTTCTTTTCCTTCCAGATTATTATTGCTGATAACAACACCTTGCTCACCACTTTGAATGATTTGAACTTCTTTTGATTCAACCTTTTTACCATTTTTAACTAAAACAAAACTTTTTCCATTTCTGTCTAATATTGCGTCGAAAGGGAGTTTAATGGCCTTTCCCTTATATACTTCTACGGCAACTTCAACTCGATCATCGGCTGTTAAATTCGTTTCGTCAACATATACTTTGTATTCAGCTAGTCCGTTAAATGTGCTGTGCAGAGATATTGCATCGTAGCTCTTGTTATTCGAAACCACTCCCCAAATTTTTAGATCTGTAGGTACACGAACAAGCAATGAAAAACCTTTCTGAGATTTAAGAGATATAATTGGTCGTCCGGGGGTAGCCATATCTCCAACATTCATTCTATTGTTAGATACTCTACCGGATGTAGGAGCAAGGATGTTGGCATAGGATAAATTATTATTTAAATTATTTAGATTTTGATTCAGTCCTTCAATATTAGATTCTATTTCTGCAATTTTACTAATTTCCATTTCCGATTGCTCGATGGATGCACCTTTGACTGCTAATAATTCTAAAGTTCTTTTATGAGTGGCTTGAAGGTTTTTAAGTCCTGTTTGAGCCGATGATATTTTTGCTTTTATGCTTTGAATACTACTCTCAATACTCGTATTATCAAGGCGAACGATAACATCACCTTTATTTACGAAACTACCACTCGGCTTTAGATAATCAATTCTGGTAGCTATTTTTGCTGCCAAAACTACATCTTTATCATTTTCAACAATTGCCAGGTAAGGCAATGTTAGTTGAACATTTTCCAGCACTGGCTTAACTGTTGAAGCCACTATCGCGTAAGACTTGGCAATAGGCAAATTTGAATCTCTTTTTTGGGCATTTTTTAAGATTACAATTCCCAATACTATTATAACCGCTACTATTGCGATTCCGATGATTGTCTTTTTGTTCATTTTACGACCTCCTCAATATTATTTCCATAAATAACGCTTAGCTTCATTAATGTTTGCCATTTTTGAGCTTTGGCTTTAAAAAGCTTAGATTTTTCTAAAATCAGATCATCTTCATATTTAAGATAATCTTCCATTGATATTTCATCTGTTTTATATGATACCTTGGCAATTGCCAGTAGCTGGCCTTTATCTTCTACACTTTGCTTGTATAATTGAATGCTGCTTTCTATTAATAATAGACTTTTTTGCAGTTCCTCGGCTTGAGCTTCCAATTCAATACTCATTTTTTGAAGATCATTCTGAGAAGATTTAAAATCTAGTTTGCTCCTTTTGATATTCGCATACTGATCTTTAGCGAACAATGGGACTTTTAAAACTAATCCTGCGGTAGTGTAGTTTTTATTGATGTTTTGGTTGTTATTATAAGATTTTGCAAAGCTGTTTGTGTAATTAGCTTGTAACATTAAGGAAGGTAACAGTTTCTCTTTTTCAGCTCTGTAATTTAATTTATTAGCCTCAACTTTTTTTCGAAGCGGATCGAGTGATTTTATTACTCCTGCTTGATAAGTACCAATCTGTTTCATATCAACAGATTCTTCTAAACTAATTCCTGTAAGGGATTTAATAATCGATATCACACCTTCCTTCTGGATAGCCAGTTCGTTTTTTAATATATCTATTTGATGAATTCCATCATTAATTTTAAGAAGTGACGATTCCGGAGCTCTTCCATTATTTACCTTGATCTGAATAAATTCTAAGGTTTTAGACAGGGAAGATTTCTTTTTTTCTAATGCGTTATTCAAAGCTTGCAAATAAGTGAGATTTGCATTTGCTCCTACAATAACGGCTTCATTTTTAAGAAGATTAATGTGTTTTTGATCTTCTGCCGATTGCACTAGTTTTTTTGCTTTGGCAGCCATAGGAAAAATGGAAGCAACCAAAACAGGCATGGATATGCTAGTTCCAATTCGAAATATATTTTCACTAAAAGGTTGAGCTCTGGTTTCATCTGCTTTATATGCAAATAAATCATTTAAAGGTAACGGGAGCATGGCTGCAGCTTTCGAGGTATGATCATAACGGCCAAACAAATCTACTTTGGGGTATAATTTGCTATATGCTAATTGCTTGCCAGTTAATGCTTGTTGTACTCTCAATTCATCTTGAATAGATATTGGTTGAGATTTTAGGGAATCAAATAATTGCCCTATATTTTTTACTTCCTGGGCTCTCAAAAGGATTGGGTTTAGAAGAAAAACTATTAATATTCTTTTCATTTCTTGTAATTTTAAAAAAAAACGTGAATTTGGGGATAGTATATTATATGTGAAGAACTTTCATTAATAGATTCATCATTTTATCACAAAAATCATCCATGTGAAATATTCCGTTATTTAATATCAGTTCAATATTTAGCGATACGGGAATTCCCATATATAGCATAGCCAGATTTTCGGCAGGTATGTTTTTGTCCCAGATTTCATCAGCTATACCTTCAGCAAATATCTTACAAACCAAATCCTTTTGTGAATTAAATATCTGATTTAAAATATTTTTTAACTCTGAATCATTGTTATGAGAGGCCTCCGAAAACATTAGCATCGTGATTCCCTTATTTTCTGTTACGTATTTTACGGTTTTGCAAAGAAATAACTTCAATTTATCTTCTGGTGCAGATTTTGAATTTGCGATCTCTCTTAAAGCGCCTATGAAATCATATTTAACGTCTTGAATGATCGTTAGAACAATTTCTTGTTTGCTTGCAAAATGACGAAAAATAGTTGCTTCACTCATACCTATTCGTTTGGCTAGGTTGCGAGTAGATAGGTTCTTTAATCCATCCGTATAGATGATGTCTAAAACGGCCTCTTTAATTTGCGCTTGTCTTGTTTCCGTAGATTCTCTTTTCATGAAGTAAGTATTTACTTACAAAGGTAAATTCATTTTTTTAATTTCAAATATATTTTCCTTAAATTTTGTTTTATAAATAGATATAGCTTTTTTATCTTCAAGAAATAAAATATTTTTTTAACAAGGGGGAATTAATTCAAATCCTATGCGATCAGAAAAATTTCAAAATGAAGTAGCCTTAAAATACCATTTGTACAATAGTATTTTCATGACTTTACCACTTGATGGTATTCATGGAACTGGCATTTTAATTCCGCTTTTAAAAGATGCCTGTCTGCAAGGTTTGGAAGTTGGGAAATCACCTGTTGAGATTCTTGATGTTTTTTTTGAGAAGCAAACAGTTTTTCGAACAGAGAATGAGCAGATTGACTTTATGTTCAGAGTGATTCATTATATTGAGCGGCAGGTTGTTTTACTAGATGCACTGGAGGATGCAGCTTTTCTTAAATTGTATAACAATAAAGGGGAAGGAAGCATTTGTTCTTTGCAAGAAAGGCTTAAACGCGAAGATCGATCGGATGCAATTAACAAGGAATTAAAACAATTTGCAGTTCGTATTGTGTTAACGGCTCACCCAACTCAATTTTATCCGAGCACAGTATTGGCAATTATCAACGACTTGATTAATGCAATTCAGGAAAATAATCTTCTCCAAATAAAGATTTTATTAACGCAATTGGGTAAGACACCATTCTTTAAAAAGGAGCGTCCAACTCCATTCGACGAAGCTAAAAATTTAAGTTGGTATCTGGAACATATTTTTTATCAGTCAGCATCTAGTTTATATGGCAAACTTGCTCTGGGAATGGATGCGAATGCCGAAATAGGTACTCCTATTCTTTTTGGCTTTTGGCCTGGAGGAGACAGAGATGGAAATCCATTTGTTAATACCGCTACAACTTTGGCTGTGGCCGATAGGTTGCAAGCCGTTTTATTTTCGAATTACTATAATGATCTTAGAATATTAAGAAGAAGATTGAGTTTTAAGGGAGTTTATGAATTAGTGGTAGAATTAGAGGAAAGAGTGCTGAAAGCAATTAATTCAAAAACATTTACTGCTGAAATTGATGCGCGGAAAATATTGCAATATCTGGATCAAATTGAAACAATATTAAATGAGGAGCACGATGGATTTTTTATAGATCGGGTAAAGCAGTTTCGGAATAAGTTGATATTATTTGGTTCTCATCTGGCTAGTATTGATATCCGTCAAGATAGTCGGGTGCTGAAAAATACATTTGAAGCATTGTGCCAAACTGCTCCTGAATTAAAATCTCAGAACACTGATTTAGAATTAAATGATTTAATGAAGCTGCATTCGTCTATTTTACAATTTCAAACTAACAACGAAGTATATAAGGATACCATTGATTTATTTAGTGCGATAAAGGAAATACAGGAAAAAAATGGCGAGTTGGCATGTCATCGCTTTATTATTAGCAATTGTCGTGAAGCTGAAGATGTAGCAAGAGTATTCGCAATGTCGCGTATGTGTGCATGGACAGATCAAGTTCCTTTGGACATTGTTCCGCTTTTCGAAACAATTGAGGATTTGGAGAAAGCAGACCAAACCATGAAAAAATTGTATGAGGATGAAATTTACGCCAAACATTTATCACAACGAGGAAAGAAGCAAACCATTATGCTTGGATTTTCGGATGGAACGAAAGATGGAGGTTATTTCTCGGCTAATTGGAATATCTATAAAGCAAAAGAAAATATAACACGTTTATCAAGAGAAAAGGGAATTACGGTTGTGTTTTTTGATGGCAGAGGAGGACCACCAGCTCGTGGTGGTGGAAATACACATAAATTTTACTCATCACTTGGGAATAATATTGAAAATCAGGAAATACAAGTTACCATTCAGGGACAAACGATTAGTTCAAAGTTTGGTACCAGAGATTCTGCGATGTATTATCAGGAATTACTTATCACCGCTGGATTAGAAAACCGATTATTTGATGATAGGAATAAACAATTATCGAACGAAGATAGGGAGGTAATGAATACACTATCGAAATATAGTATGGAAGAATATTACCGCTTTAAGTCTTCTGATAAATTCGTGCCTTATCTGGAAAAGATGAGTGCGCTAAAATACTATGGCAAAGCGAAAATTGGTAGCAGACCAAGTAAACGAAAGCAGGCCGAAAAATTAAATTTTGAAGATTTAAGAGCAATTCCTTTTGTGGGAGCCTGGAGTCAGATGAAACAGAATGTACCTGGCTTTTTTGGGGTGGGAAGTTCCTTAAAAAAAATGGAATCAGAAGGTCGATTAGAGGCATGTAAACACTTGTATCAGAATTCTTCTTTCTTTCGAACTTTGGTGGAAAATAGTATGCAATCTATCAGTAAATCAAATTTTAAGCTGACAGAGTATATGAGACATGATCAGGAGTTTGGAGATTTTTGGAAATGGATTTATGAGGAATATCAATTAAGTATTGAAATGCTGTTAAAAGTTTCGGAGCAAGAGGAGTTGATGGAAAATGCGGTGGAATTAAAGGATTCTATTCGTTTACGAGAGGAGATGGTGTTACCCTTGATATGTATACAACAATATGCATTAATAAAAATTAGGGAAATGGAACAAAATAAGGTAACAAAGCTGGAGAAATACAGTATATTAGAAAAATTAGTCATAAGATCTCTTTATGGAAATATAAATGCTAGTAGAAATTCAGCTTAAATTGTTTAAGAAAAATTATATCCTTCTTGCAATTTTCTTGAATGAATATCGTTTTCTTTGTAAAATGTAAAAAATTATATAACTATAGAAACACCACTTAAAATGCACAAATCAATCCTTTCATTTATTTTCGTCCTTATTTGTTCTTTATCTGTTCAAGCACAAGATACCATTCAAAAGAAACAGGAGAAAAGTCCAGTTAGAAAAACGCGAGTACTCCCTGCTTTAATTGAAGGAAGTCTTCAGGAACAATTCGATTTTATGATGACAAAATCAAGCAGATATCAGGCGTACAAAGTGGTGAGCTTGAAATGGCTGGATAAATATCAATCTAATATTAATGACTCTTTGAAACAAATGCGTTTGCAATTAATAGACACAAAGTCTTTGATTGAGAAGCAAAATAAAGAGATTTCTGATTTGAAAGCAGAATCGCAAAAGGTGAAAAGTAAGTTGGAGGAAACAGTAAATTCTAAAGACAGCATGAAATTTCTTGGTATGGAAATGCCAAAAGGTACTTACAATTCTATTATGTGGGTATTGATATTGGGATCGCTTGCTGTAGCAGGTGCTTGTTTCATGCTTTTTAAAAGAAGTAATGTAGTAACGATTGCCACAAAATTAACATTAGAGGAGGTGAGAGAGGAGTTTGATACGCATCGTAAGAATGCCTTAGTTCGGGAACAAAAATTGGCTCGTAAACTTCAGGATGAGGTGATTAAAAATAAAAATTTAGGTTTGTAAAATAAAACCAGAGTGTATTCAAAAAGCAGAACTTTAAGCTATTTAGGTTCTGCTTTTTTTATTATTAAATGTTGCGTTTAGCTGAACTGAAACATGCGATTTTAACTAGATGTAGGTATTTGCTATTGGTTTATTGATATTCGTTTTAGAGCCATGAGAATACGTGCAGTATCTAAGCACTAATGCTGGACACCTGAGTCTCCGAAAGGATAAAAAAATGTTTTGTAGTATCATGGATAGGGGAAAGAGGAAGCGTCGAATTACGATTCTAAAGCCATTGGATTTCTAACCAGAATTCTTCTTCGATCATATGTAATGATATTGCAACGCTCCAATTCATTGAGCGTAGTGGTTACCGTTTGCCTGGTGGTAGCAGCCAGATTAGCGATATCCTGATGTGTTAGATTTAGGCGAATCTCCCTTTCATCTCCAATCTTTATTCCATGCTCTTCAATTAAATCTAACAACAAGCTTTTTACTCTTTCTGATGCAGATTTAAACCACATTCGTTCGAGTCGACTACGTACTTTTTTTAAGCGAAAACCAATTAATTTTGTGATTTGAAGGCTTAATCGGGGATGACTAGCCAGAAAATTTTCAAATTCGAGTACATTCACATAGCAAATTACCGCATCCTCAGTGGTGGCAGCAATTTGTTCTCTATTTTCCTGTCCTGTTATGGCTAATTCTCCGAATATTTCGCCAGGTCCCAGTATGGCATAAATCATTTCCTTTCCTGTATCAGAAAATGAAGATATTTTTACTTTTCCTTTTTTCAGGAAATAAATAGAATTGGAAATATCGCTTGGCAAATAAATGGTTTGGTTCTTTTTTGCTTCGATCATTTTAGCGCGATTGCTTAGTTCCATTTTTTCTTTCATGGATAAAGAGTCGAGGAAATTAAAGTTCTCGAAGTACCATAGTATATTTTCTTGCATGAAGTTGAGCTTTATTTGGCGATATAATGAGTTTCTAATTTACGAAAATTTATTTAAAATGATTTAAAATAGTGCTTTGTGTAAATATGCTTTGTTGGTTTTTATTCAGTAGGTTAAATGATTTTTTTATTGGGTTTCAAATTCAGGATACTAAAAATTTACTATTTTCAATCTTTCATCTGCAATAATTTTGATTTTTATTTGTCTGATGGAAGCTGCCATGTAAAGCTTCTTCAATGTGATGAAAGTTTTAGTTATGGCTTTTCACCTATTTAATTTATGAAAATATGTCCTCATTTATCTCTGGCAATTCATTATTACGTTTCAGTTTTTTTATAACTGTAATGCTGTGCTTATCCTGTTCTACAGCTAAGAAAAAGGAGAAGGTGTTGACCGTTTATGCTGCCGCAAGTGTAAGTAAGGTAATGCATGAAATTGCTACTGATTTTAAGAAAAGTACTGGGATTACTTTACGCATGAACTTTGCTTCTTCAGGAACTTTAGCTCGTCAATTGGAAGGAGGTGCGGAGTGTGATTATTTTGTATCAGCAAGCAGGGAATGGATGTCTTATGCTGATTCTCTAAATCTGATTGATAAGCAAAGCATACATGCTCTGGTTAATAACAGAATAGTGGCTGTCGTTCCCGTTTCCAATACCGATTTGGTGATTCGTCCCGGGGAAATAGCCAGATTTCCATCCTTATTTCAAGGCAGACTTTCCATAGGTGATCCGAATTATGTTCCTGTGGGGAAATATGCACAGCAAATTATTGAAAAATACAATTGGAAATCAGCATTAAATGGTAAATATTTACCAGCCAAAGATGCCCGAGATGCACTTTTTATGGTTGAAATGGGCGAGGCTGAAATGGGATTGGTTTATTATTCTGATGCATTTCAATCGAAAAAGGTTAGAATTGTATATACCTTTCCTGCTCAAGCTTGCGATATAATTCGATACTACGGAGCCGCAGGCAAGAACAAAAAAAAGGCTTTGACAACGTTTATAAGCTACTTGCAAAGCGAAAAAGCACATCAAATTTGGATGGATAATGGTTTTAATCATAGATAAAATGGAAAATTTCTTTTCCTTTACTGATGCTGAATTTAGTGCAATTGGTTTATCCTTTCGAGTCGCATTATGGTGTGCTGTGCTGATATTACCGCTTGCTGTTTTTTTGGCATGGTATCTGGCTCGTAAAAGTTTTCGGGGAAAACCGATTATCGAAGGACTCATCAATTTACCTTTGGTTCTTCCTCCCGTTGCAACGGGATTTATATTATTGCTTTTATTTGGCGCGAAGGGAATAATAGGTAGTTTGTTGTTTGATTGGTTTGGAATACACATCGCTTTTACTTTTTATGCAGCAGTTTTAGCATCTATGGTTGTTTCTTTCCCTTTGGCTGTTAGGGCAATCAGACTCTCTATCGAAATGGTTGATTCTAATTTAGAGTCTGCCGCAAAAACTTTGGGTGCAAATACCTTTCAGAGTTTCATGCGAATTACCTTACCATTGTCTCTTCCTGGAATCATAAGTGGATTTGTACTTACTTTTGCACGTTCGTTGGGGGAGTTTGGCGCAACAATAATTTTTGCGGGAAATATTAGTGGTGAAACGCAAACCATTCCTTTAGCACTCTTTAGTCAGATTCAAATTCCGGGACAGGAAACGGCAGCATTTCGCTTATTGTTGGTTGCCATCTTATTCTCATTCGGGGCAATGGTGTTTTCTGAATTCTTGGTAAAGAAGGTACACGAAAGAAGATAATTCTAATTTTAAACTGATCTTAAACAAACTCTATATGCATGCATTAAGTGCCAGATTGAAAAGAGCAAAGGGTAATTTCTCCTTGGATCTTGCAGTGGATTTTAAGCAAGGAATCACTGGTATTTATGGACCTTCCGGATCAGGAAAAACCACCTTGCTTCATTTGTTAGCCGGTTTAGAACATCCCGATGAAGGCAGTATCCATATTGCTGACCGGATCATTGTTGATACAGAAAATAAGATATGGACACCTTCGCGAAAACGCCAAATCGGATATGTTTTTCAGGAAGGGAGATTATTTCCGCACATGACTGTGCGAAAAAACTTGCTCTTCGGCACTATTTTTCATTCGAAGGAAAAGGCTTTAATTGCTTTTGACGAAGTTCTTCATTTGCTGGAATTGGAATCTTTGGTAGATAAACGTCCCAGTCAATTATCGGGAGGAGAGAAGCAAAGAGTGGCTATCGGCAGAGCATTATTAAGTGCTCCCAAACTGCTGCTTATGGATGAGCCATTTTCTTCCTTAGATATGGCTCTTCGTAGACAAATCATCCCCTATCTCATTAAAATTAATCGGAAGTTGAATATTCCTATGCTGGTGGTTAGTCACGATTTACCTGATCTATTGAGTCTCACCAGAGAATTATTTTTGCTTAAAGATGGATATGTATTGGGACATGGGCATTATTTCGATTTGATAGAAAAGGAAAATATGCTGGATGTGATGCGTGGATCCGGACTGAGGAATGTGATACCTTTTACTGTGGAGACTCATGATACGGAAAACGGGTTAACGATTCTGGTGAATAAAGATGCCAGTCAGGAAATAAGAGTGGAAAGAGAGTTGATTAAGAATTGTTGTTTGGTTGGGGAGGATATGAATGTATCACTACGCCCCGAAGATATTGCGCTTACGCTGAAGGAAATTGCAGATGTTTCTATAAGGAATCAGCTTCCGGGAACTATTGTGAAGTTAATCAGGAAAGAAAATCGGATTTATTGTATTGTGGATGTTGGCTTTAAATTGATAGTTTCCATCACGCAGGCTTCCCAGCATAAAATGGAGCTATGCGAGGGGAAGCAGGTTTGGTGTCTGTTCAAATCAATGGCGTTGCAGATTAATTTTTAAGCTTATCTACTGATATTTTTTGCAAAGGGGACGCAGCATTTGCTCTAAGCCATTCAATTTTATCTCATAGACCGAAGCCAGCATTTCTCCTAGTTTACCTGCTGGAAATCCTTTCTGTCGAAACCAAACCAAATAAGGTTCCGGTAGATCAAGCAAATATCTTCCCTTGTATTTCCCGAATGGCATTCTGGTTCGAATTAATTTGATTAATGCTTCATTCATTGCTAATTCATTACTTTCCTTTTCTTGCTCCATTGTAAATTCAATATTAAATCGCTTAAAGTAAAATTTTATTTCGCATTGCAAATATATTTCAGAAATGCTTAGAAAGCGATTACTTTTTATTGTTTTTCCGACCGATTATTCCTTAACTTTATTAGTCAAAGAGAAAAAATAAAAAAATAGGGGTATGGAAACAGAAGCAAATATTGCCATGAATCCGGATATAATACAGAAATGGCAGCAGAAGATAAATTTATTGCATGAATCATTGGGCGTGAAGGCAGCTTTAATTATGAAAGTTCATCCACTCGAAATAGAGGTATTTGTGCGTTCCACGAATTCGGAGAACCCATTTAATGTTGGGGATAAGGGGGAAATAAATATTGGTACCTATTGCGATACAGTTGTAGGTAGTGGAAAACAAGTTGAAATTACTGATGCGAAAACGAATGATTTCTGGAAGGAAAAACTTCCTGTTAATAATGGGTTGGAGTGTTATCTTGGCGCACCCATTTTATTTCCAAATCAGGATTTATTTGGAACCATTTGTATTATGGACCAGACAGCAAGGAAATTTACTGGATTGGAGAAGAAATTATTCAATCACTTTCAGGAAAGTATCGAGACTGATTTGGTATTGGAGGAGCAACGAGTATTAATCGATAAAAATGTAAACTAATTAATTTGGTGGATTTCATTTAACATGCAAATCCACCACCAATTAATTTATTGCCAATATAGAATGCAACGGGTTGTCCTGGAGCAATCGCCCAGGCATCCTGTTCTAATGCTACCTCTAATTCTATATCATTTAATAAAGTAATACTACTGAATCCATCAGGATTTAATCCCAGACCACGAACTACGGTAGTAATTTCCTTCTTTTTAATATCTTCTATATCATGAAAATAGTAATCCCGAACGGTAATCTGTTTTTGATTCAGATCTTCTTTTTTCTCCAGAATTAAAGTATTGGTATCCGCACATATTTTACTAACCATCAGTCCCGACTTTTCATTTAATTCCAAGCCTCTTTTCTGGCCAATAGTATAATATGGATAGCCATCGTGCCATCCTAATTGATTTCCATCTGTATCTGTAACTTTACCCTTACCAATTTTTTGGTCGATATCCGGAATCATTTCCTTCAGAAAATCCCGGTAGTCTTTTCTATCCATAAAGCAGACGCCCATACTTTCTTTTTTGTTTGCTATTTCATGAAAACCATGAGCTTTGGCAATTTCGCGGACTTGTGGTTTGGTGAATTTTCCAAGCGGTGTAATGGTACGTTTTAGTATTTCCTGCGGAAGATTCCATAGAAAATAGGATTGATCTTTCACCGGATCTAATCCTTTGTGGATATAATAGGTGTTGTTTTCCTTTACCACTTGTATATAGTGTCCGGTGGCAATATAATCACATTCAAGCTCATTCGCCTTTTCGAGCAATAGCTTCCATTTTAATTGCGGATTGCACTGAATACAAGGACTCGGTGTTTTACCTGCCAAATACTCATCTAAAAAGAATTGAATAATTTTATCGCGAAATTCCCGACGGGCATCTATCACATGATGCACTATTCCAAGCCTTTTGGCAAGCGCTTGTGCTTCAATAATATATTGCGGGTAGTTGGTGTTTTCGAAGGAATGATCAGCATTATAAAACCAAAGAGAAACACCAATAACCTCATAAGCTTTATCCTTTAATAAAAGGGCAGAAACAGAAGAATCCGTTCCTCCACTCATTCCTAACACCACTTTTCCTTTGGTAGATTTCATCATTTTTTCCGCAATTTTATCTATGCGTGCAAACTTATTGCTTTCGGATAAGATTTCAAAGCATCACTCATCGTGCAAATGGCTATTCTTATCGAAAAAATAGTGTGCTTATCTTAAAATTTCCTATTTTCGTTGCATCACATCAAAAATTTTAAATCGTTATATAAACATTAATAACATGAAGAGAATTATAGGAGGCATTATGGGATTAGGTCTTATACTTGCCATTACTGCTGGTTGTTCGCAGCAGAGTCCAAAAGGAACAGGAGTAATTAAAAAAGAGGATATGGATTTATCCGTAAAACCAGGTAATGATTTCTTTGAATATTCCAATGGAAACTGGATGAAGAATACTCCAATTCCAGAGGATAGAAGTCGTTATGGTGCTTTTGATATTTTAGCTGAGAATGCTAATGAAGCAATTCACGATCTTTTAGAAGCAGCAGCAAAAACCAAAGATTCTAAAGCTGGAAGTAACTTGAAGAAAATTCAGGATTTTTATGCAATAGGCATGGATACTGCAAATATCAATAAAGTTGGAATAAAGCCATTACTTCCGGAATTTGCCGCTATTGATGCAATTCAAAGCAAGGAAGATTTATTAAAATCATTGGTTCATCTTCACAAAATGGGTGTGAGTGCCTTTTTCGGTGTTGGTGTTCAGCAAGATTTGAAAAACTCAGATATCAATAGAATGTATCTTTCGCAAGCAGGTCTTTCTTTACCTGATCGCGATTATTACACTAACGATGATGAGAATAGCACTAAAATTCGCGCAGAGTATATCAAACATCTAACTAAGATGTATGAATTGATTGGCGACGAGGAAGTAGTTGCAGCGAAAAAAGCCGAAAGAATTATGGCTTTGGAAACTCGCATGGCACATGCCTTTAATACCAGATTAGAAAATAGAGATTACACCAAGCTTTATAATCCTAAAACATTGGATGAAATGGCGAAAGCATATCCTAATTTCGATTGGAAAGAATATTATAAAGGTTTAGGTGCTGATATTAAAACCTTTGTTATAATTACCCAACCTAAATATATGGAAGAACTGAACCGTATATTGGCTGATGTGAAAATGGATGATATTAAATTGTACTTGAATTGGAAAGTGCTGGATGAATCTGCTTCTTACGTAAATAAAGAAATTGCAGACCAGAATTTTGCATTCTTCGGAACTGTTTTATCAGGTACTAAAGTTCAAAAGCCAAGATGGAGAAGAATGTCTAGTGCTACTGGTTCTGTATTGGGCGAGGCTGTTGGTCAATTATATGTAGCGAAATATTTTCCTGCTGAATCGAAGGAAAGAATGTTGGCTTTGGTAACAAATCTAAAGAAAGCTCTTCACAGCAGAATAGAAAAATTAGATTGGATGAGCGATTCTACTCGCAAGCAGGCATTAATTAAGCTAGATGCTTTTGGTGTGAAAATCGGTTACCCTGATAAATGGAAAGATTATTCGAAATTGGAAGTTGGTACAGATTCTTATGTGCAAAATATTTGGAGAGCTGGAGTGTTTTCTTTCAATAAAAATCTTGATGATCTTGGAAAACCAGTAGATACTCAAAGATGGGGAATGACTCCTCAAACGGTAAATGCTTATTATAATCCAATGTTGAACGAGATTGTATTCCCGGCAGCAATTCTTCAACCTCCATTCTTTTATAAAGATGGTGATGATGCTGTAAATTATGGCGCCATCGGTGTAGTTATCGGTCATGAAATGACTCACGGATTTGATGATTCGGGTCGTAGATTTGATAAGGATGGTAACATGAGAGATTGGTGGACTCCTGAGGATGCGAAAAAATTTAAAGCGAGAACTCAAAAATTAGTTGATCAGTTTGATGGATTCAACGTAATTGATGGAATTCATGTGAATGGTAAGCTAACTTTAGGTGAGAATATTGCTGATTATGGTGGTTTAACTGTTTCTATGGAGGCATACAAAATGGCTTTAAATGGTGAAAAACCTAAAGACATTGATGGATTCAATTATATGCAACGATTCTATTTAGCTTATGCTAAAGTTTGGAGAGGAAATATCCGTAATAAAGAATTAATGCGTCGTTTGAAAGAAGATGTTCATTCTCCTGGAAAATATCGTGTAAACGGTGGATTATTTAATATTCCTGAATTTTATACTGCATTCGGAATTACCGAGAAAGATTCTTTGTATCGTACCGAAGAGCAAAGAGCTAAAATCTGGTAAATACCAATTATTAGAGTTTAATAATATACTAAGGGAGGACGCAGCATGCTGCGTCCTCCCTTTTTTTTTAATTGCCCAGACCCGTCAGGTTTTAAAAACCTGACGGGTCTTATTTTATAAGCAAGTTTTCGCATAGCACCCCCAAAAAAGTGTAAACTCTCCTTCGTTTCTATTTGTTTAAGCCTTATTTATTTTTCTTTTTGACGTTTGTCTTGTTGATTACGTCCTTGAGGAAGTTAACGGTTTTGGCAGATAAGGTTAAGCTGAATTTATCATGTAAAAGAGTTGTTATTGTGTGCGAAAAAGGCTTAAAGCCTGATAAAGTAAATTTAGTAGCCAATAATCTGAATCTTTATTTCTGAAGACGAAAGATAAATGTTAAATTGGTATCTGATCAGAAGGAAAGATATACTGCAATGGCAGATATTTAGTAGGATAGAGATGAATTTAGAGCTGTTTGGAGAGAAGATGTGTTGCTGGAAAGATCATTTAATTATAAAAATGTACAGTTAACTCACTCCGGTGAACCTTTAATAATAAATTAAATCTTTTTAAAAATGGCAAAATTATTAAATGACAAGATGTCGTCGCAAGTGCACATCAGTAATGCTAACCGACATGTTCGGTTGTGTAAACAAACCAAAGGAGCTGAAGCTTTAGCCGATGCTATTGCTCCGAAAGTTACTGCTTTGAAAGACAAACATGAGGCAACTCTTACACAAAAAGAGGTGCGTGATGCTGCCTACGACGATGTGGTTTATAACGATGCTGCTTTGGATGATACCATTCGTAACATATCTGATTCGGCAAAGCAATATGATCGTAACAATCCGGGTCGACCAATCTATAATCTGTTATTCCCCGATGGTAAATATTCCGATATTGTTCGTGCACCTTTCGTAAAAGAACTGGGTTTGGCAGAACAGTTATCGGAGCGATTAAAATCTTTGGGTGCAGAACATGAACTGTATGCACATGTAGCTCCTTTAGGCACTGCAATATCTAATATGCGAGGCAGCATGAAGAAACTCGGCGAGGAGGAATTAAAAGTGAAAACAGCAACAGCCAACGAAGAATTGGCTCAGCTGGAATTGCGCAAGCAGTACGAATTCAACTATCTGGATGCCGCAAAACTATTCGGTAAAAAATATGCCGATAGATTGTTCCCAAAATCGGTTTCTAAAGCAAAAGCAGAGCCGGAAGTAAGCTCTGCCGAAGCGTAATTTGGACTAAAACACAGGAAAGTATGCTTTGCAAGCCTGCAAAGCATACTTTCCTAAAATCGAATGAGCTTTGCAGGCGTGCAGAGTTCATTCTACCACAATCGAACGAACTTCTCATGCATGCAAAGTTCACTCCCTCCAAATCGAATCAACTCTACATGCGTGTAAAGTACACTGCTATTACAATCGAATGAACTCTGCAAGCTTGCAAAGTAGATTCCACCGAAAAAAAATGTACTTCACATGCGTGCAAAGTTGGCTCTACTGCGTTGGGGAGGTCTTTGCAGGCTTGCAGAGTATATTTTATTGTTTTTTGATTAGAGAAACACAAAAGATGAGGGCTTACTACTTTGTTCAATATAGTGTTTGTAAGCAACCAAAATAAATATTGTACATCTTATTTGAAGAGGTATAAACAACTAACTATTAAAAATTAAAATTATGAAGAGAAAAAACATATTATTACCATTTCTGCTATTAGTTTTTATCATGCTAACAGACATTGTAAGCCTACAAGCATAGTTTTACAAAAATAAAATGTGCTGTGTAAGCTTGCAGAGCACATTTATTACAATCAGAATGATAAAAATACTTAATTGAGAGATCTCTGTAAAATTAAGACAACCATTTTAAGATTAGGACATCAATAGATTAAAAGGATTATTAACTAATAAATTGAAATCATGAAAACAAAAGTAAACCAATTTAAATGCTTGCTCATTTTGTTCTGCCTGTTCTTGATTATTGGAACAGGGTGCGAAAAAGATGAAGAAATTCCTCCATTTCATGCGAAAGGGACAATAATTGAAATAACCGGACAGTGTTATGGTGAAATGGTTTTGATTGAAGTTGAAAAACCGCAAGGAATAGGCGAATCGGGAACATTTTCTAGACAGGAAGAGAAAAACGAATCAATAACTTATAAAAATGCAATAGGCGTACCTTATTTTTCCAAAATAGGCATACCTGACTCTATTCCTCAAATAGTTGGAACTTGCATGTATTTTGAATATCGTGAATTGACTGATACAGAGAAAGAACAAGCTAGTCTTTTTTCTCCTGACCCTCCAATTATATGTAAAGATGATATTATTCCTCCATCTGCTAAAAGATTAATAGTATCAAAAGTCATTAGTTATAAATAAAAATTGAAAAACCATGAAAAGATTATACCTAACCTTAATCGTTATTTTATTGGCATCGTTTGTTTATGCACAAAACAATTACTACTGGTCAAATGGCAAAAAGCATTACCTGAAACCAGAATTGAAAAAAATTATTGTAAAGTTAAAGAATGAACAGAGCTTTGAGAATACTGTCGCAAAATTTGAACGTGATAAGAATATCAAAAAAATATCAAAAATAAAGCGGGATATTGGAATTGTTTTCGTTGAGGATACTTTAAATGTAAAAAGGCTTAAAGAATACAAAGAATTCTCAAATGTAATGCCGACTTATCAATTGAAAGATCTACCAATTTATCTTACAGGAGAGATTCTTATGCAACCAAAGAATAGTACTTCTGTAGAAGATATCCTTAAGTTGGTCAATTATAAAGTATCTGTTAAAACCAGGACGAAATATAACACTTATGTGTTAGGTTTAGATGATTGGGATAAGTTGTTTGAATATTCTAATCTTATTTATGAAAGTGGATTGGTTAAGTATTGCCATCCAAACTTTATTGCACCAAGGGAAAAGCACCAGATAAATGATCCTCAATATGATGAACAATACTAGTAACCGTTGCACAACCAAGTAATATTTCTAAAATACAAAAACGAAGCCTTAAAAGTTAGCAAATTAGCGAGCTTTTAAGGCTTTGTTATTTTTAGGC